>Ga0065711_1000720_pt1 | contig 57455 bp, 37 predicted proteins | sample Hoacrofraction12_FD_59098 | JGI IMG/M metagenome (GOLD analysis project Ga0065711, IMG submission 59098) | Hoatzin crop microbial communities from Cojedes, Venezuela - Epithelial fraction 12 v2 (version 2) | ecosystem: Host-associated > Birds > Digestive system > Esophagus > Crop | place...
TACTGTGTTCAGTTTTGGGCCCCTCACTACAAGAAGGACATTGAGGTGCTGGAGCGTGTCCAGAGAAGGGCAATGAGGCTGGTGAGGGGTCTGGAGAACAAGTCTTACGAGGAGCAGCTGAGGGAGCTGGGGCTGTTTAGCCTGGAGAAGAGGAGGCTGATGGGGGACCTTACCGCTTTCTACAGCTACCTGAAAGGAGGTTGTAGTGAGGTGGGTGTTGGTCTCTTCTCCCAAGCAACTAGCGATAGGACTATAGGCAGTGGCCTCAAGTTGCATCAGGGGAGGTTTAGATTGGATACTAGGAAAAATTTCTTTACTGAAGGAGTGGTCAGGCATTGGAACAGGCTGCCCAGGGAGGTGGTGGAGTCACCATCCCTGGAGGTGTTCAAAAAACATGTAGAGGTAGCACTTTGGGACATGGTTTAGTAGGCATGGTGATGTTGGGTGGACGGTTGGACTTTAGGATCTCAGAGGCCTTTTCCAACCTATAATTCTTTGATTCTATATGATTCTATGTGAAATAGTAGCACGTGTAAAGTATTTTGTCCATTGAACACCATCGCCCCTGGGGACTATGTCTCTTGGATACTGGACATTTTAATTTCTTTAAAACACAGGTTGGATTTCTGGTTTTTTGAGGCTGTATCTGTGTGGATCTCTACTTGTGAATTAGAAGGAAATCTGTATTACACTGTTACAGAGGCTTGCAAACAACTCTCTGGAGTTTCCCAATACTTGTGAGTTGACAAGGCTTATGGAGTGATTGTGCATGAAAAGTTGTTTGTTTTTTTGTGTTTTCAGTTGAATAATTTCTAATTTACTTGGCCTTTCTTGTGCATAGTGCCAAAGCTTCAGGAGAGATGTGGAAGTTTCTTAATGTTTTGAAATAGGTACAAGGATTCACATTTACTTGAAAGTAGATGTAAATGTTGTAAAATAAGCTTGTCTGTCAGGTAGCTGATTAGAAAACTGGGGCTATTTTATGTCATTAAGACGTATCTTCTGCTGGTGAATATCTGAGTGTGTATTATTCGTGTGTGCGTATATCTCCCCAGTAACTGGATGCTTGTACCAAAGTCCTAGATTAAAGCCATTCAAAGTTAAGAGAAGGACTTCAACTTTTTTAACATGGCAGGATCCTGTCTACACATGATGCTCTTGGAAAGTTACATCAATAATGAGGTAACCACATAAAAGGTAGGAAGACAAGCCTAAAGTCAGATTTTGGGAAAGAGAGCCATGAGTCTATGGCAAAATCATGCATGTTTGAGTCTCATATCTCACACTGTAGTCATGGACAAGCAGCTTGCTGTGGTGCTGGAGTGAATGCAGCAGGCTGGCACGAAGAGTATTTGTGCTGTTGAAGCTTGGCAGAAGAGACAGATGGGTATAGACGAGTGGCACTAGGGAGCAAGGGTGCAGAACTGGACAGCTGATTATTCAGGATTGCAGTGCAGGCAACAGCAGGCTGCTGAGTCCTCTTAGCATCATGAAAAAGAAATTAATTGTATTATTTTCAGGGAGGATTTTGAGGAAAAGCAGTGCAGTAGAAGGAGCTGCCTGTGTAAGCACATGACGGGTGGCTTGGGAGAAAGCATAGAGATGCTTTTGAGAGAACTTAACAAGTAGTTTAAAACCAGGGATTATAGGCTGATCAGAGGTGGAAGTCAACTTCTGAAAGATGGCAGTGGGGATGTAGGCTGCGAAGGACCTTGAGAGCAAAGACATGGAGCATACGTTCCTTGTGAGAGAGAAGGGGGAGCAGTGGTCTAGAGAGATATCTCTGCAGAAACATAGATCTGAGCAGGGCAAGTGCTTTAGCGGCACAGGTGTGTGGCAAGGGTCATGTTGTGGAGGTATGTGCATTATACAGGGAGGAACTGCATTGTCCTGGCATAGCCTGGGTACATAAATGTCATGAAGCCTGTCAGGAGGAAGAGGCTCAGCAGCAGGTAGATACCCATGGGTCGCTTCAGTGGACTGTCCAGGAAGGCAATAAAAATAAGAAAACGGTTGCCTTCTGAAAGAGAAATGTTATGAGTTTCTCCAAACTGGGGATCAGGGAAGGCTCCAGCTCTTGTGTAGCTCATTTGAACTTGGTTGTGACTCACACTATCAAACTCTGAAGAACTTCATGCTTTATACTCTTGTCTCTTAGAGGATGTAGTGTAACATGTTGGTATTGCCTTTGTTTATATCCAAGGAGAGCAAATCTGTTCATTCTTGATTTGTTTCCTGCAAAGACAAAATCTGGACTGTCATATGTTAAATGGAAAGACCATAAAAGATTGCTCTATTTTTATTGCTTTGACAACCAAAAAGTCTTTAACAAATAGAAGTATTAATCAGAGCTACAGAAATAAGCTGCAGAGCCCCAATGGCCAACCACCAAGAACCCCTGCCTGCCGCCAAAGTCCTGTGTCGTGAAGATTTTGTGGCTCTGTAGGTGCTTCATCCTCAAAACCATTGCATACTGTGGATGTGCTTTATAACATGTGCCTCATGCGGTGATAGCTGTGAATTCAGACCTAACTGCTTTTTTTCCTTCCTTACAGAGCATGAGAAACACAGACTGTGTAAAAGTGCAGACTATATGAATTTACACTTCAAAGTAAAGTGGCTGTACAACGAGTATGTTCGTGATCTGCCTGCCTTCAAGGGAAAAGTGCCTGAATATCCAGCGTGAGTGTGTTATATCTCCTGTAGTGAATCCCCACTATCTTTCTCCTTGTGTTACCTGGAGGGAAGTTGTTTCGTTCTCCTGTGGCTGCCTTCATGATACACCATTTCTTCACTGCTGCTTTTCTGTGTTTATGTGTGTGTTTGCCCCCTCTGGTGTTCGGTGCTACCGTCTCTGACACAATTCAATCCCTTATTTTAGGGCATCTCCCAAGATCTCAGTAGCTTTAGCAATGGCATGGACAATCTTTAAGCCACTTTGTGCCTGCAGCATGGGCTTTGGTCAGTTCTTGAACAGCAGTCTTCTGGATGTATGCTTACATTCTTGTGTTGATAGATAGAGCTTTATCTTTATGTACTGTATGTATGTCTGTGTCTGTGTGTGAATGTCATATGTATACACACAAAACAGGATTTGTAAGTAAAAGTAATGTTTTCATTTTTTTAGCAAGACCGGGTGGTGTAGTTGGAAACATCAGATATGCTGTTGATCTTAAGCTCTAAACAATTGTTCGCAACTTTTATCTAACTTTAAAAGAGGAGCAGTAGATTTCAGACCTGAAGAAGGTTTATGAGCCCAAAAAGTTGTCTGAGCAACCTAGAGATGCTGTAGCTAGAGTCCCACACTTGGCTTAAGGCAATAGCAGGTGTGTTCTTTCTGACCAGTGTTTAACTGGTTTTCAGAGACTTTCGATTTGAGCTTGTTATATCCTGTCCTACCAGCCTGGGCATTGAGAACAAATTGTTCCTGTTTTACAAGAGTAAAATGCTTTTGTCATGTCCCTTCCTGGTCTTCTGCCGGTTCCCGTTGGTTCCCAGCTTTCCTTGGAAGCGAGGTTTACTGGCCTGTCTCCAGCTTGTCTGTGTCTGGACATACAACACCCAGACTTCAATACTGATGTTTCATCTAGACCTTGCATTGCCTTGCAGGCAGTGCTGCTGCTCTCATATGCTGGGTTGATAACAGCCTTTTAAAATTTTTTCTACCAGTGTTATTGTTGACTAATGATGCTTCCACTGGGCCACATGCCACCCTCCAGGCACACTCAACAGAGTGTCCTACCTAGCTGTTCTTCCTGTCCTGTATGTGACTGTGTACTGCTGTCTACACGAAGCACTTTGCACTTTGCCCCTTTTGAAAAAACCACCTCGCTTGGACTGTGTTTCCAGTTTGGCATTTTGAATTCTCTTCCCATCCTGTGATCCACGCGGTCTCTCAAGCCTGGTGCTAGCTGCATACTAGTAAAACTTGAGGCAGTTGGTGTAATTGCTCAGCTTGGGCTATGGGCCTTGCTTAACAAATCAGGTCAGCCGGAGGCATTAACTCAGTGAACAGGGTGCTGGAGTGACAGTCTCAGGAGCCCTGTTCTCTTTGCTGTGCCTCTGAGTCTGTGCAGTCTCAGGCAAGCCGTCAGATATTCTTAATCTCTCCTTTTCTCCTGTGTAATCAGGATAATGATGCTCAGTTTTGTTCTGCAGTCTTTTGCAGACTGTTCTGCTCTACTGGCCTTTGTGGTAGAGCTTCAGTGCTTGTGTACAGTTACAGACGCTAGCTTTGTTACTTCACTCTTCTATTTTAGTACAATAGCCACATTGTCAGACACAGGTGATGTTTGTTTCAACCATAACCTTCCCAAGTCATGAAATATCCCCTTGGTATCAATACAGAAATGTGCTCTTGTCCTTTGATTTACTTCATCGCAATAATTTTTAGTTTTGAACCTTCCTTAAACCAATGAATCCACGTGTCCGGTTTGGACATCAGTAGACTCTTTAGATGAAAGTAAAGCTGCTGCCCAGAGAACAGCTGAGTTGTCTGTCTGCTCGACAGACAAGAAGTTATCCACAAAATTGCTTTTCATGTTGAAACTATGAGAATATGATTGAATAAAGGGAAGGCTCCAAACTACTGAAGCTGAAGTTTTTATACTCCCCTTATTTTCTGAAATTCAGCAGCAGTTTCTGAAACCAAGTATCAACATAGCTGTGAGCGGATCCTCAGAACTTCCTCTCTTCACTTTTTAGCTGCCAGCTAAAAGCTGTGAAGTGTCAGTTTTTGAAAAACCCTAGCTTTTTAGATATGTACAAGAAGTGTTCTACATTTTGTTTTAATACTGATGTTAGCATGCAGCTAGTATTGTAGCTGTACTGGAGACTACCTCCTCCCTGGTGGGGGAAGGCATTCCTTCCTTTGAAATCTTGTCTTATTCTTCTGGCTCACTTAATCAAACATAGTATTTATTCTTTCACTCTTTGAAACCCTGCCTGCCTTCTTGCCACTGCACTTGCCAAGGCCAACAGGATGTTCGCTGGGTACCCCCATGCATCAGCACAGCAAATGACCAAGATTAATTCACCTGTAAAGTCAGAGACCACAGGAGCCAGGCTCATGGCCAGTCTGAAATTGTAACCTTTTGTGTTACGTTACTGTTGTGCAACCAACATGGGTAAACTTTTATTTAGTCACAAAGCACTGCTCCCTTTCCCGGCAGGCAGAACTGAAGCTTATTCTGTGCAAACATCATTCGGCAAGGTTGGCTGTGCTGCCTTGAGTCAGGCTGTGCTGACCCCTGCAAGCACAGAATGTCTCTGAAGCAGCACCGTGAGCCTCTGTTTTGTGTGCTGGTGCATGAGCCATTACGGCGTTTGCTTCCAGATCAGTAATGAAAGCAGATGAGGAAGAAGATCTTTGCCATATAACAATATTTTTCAGCTATTTCTGCATGAAATCAGATTATTGGTTTATGTGCAAATAATTTTGAAAATCATTTTGGATATGTTGCCTTCATAGTTGTTAAAGTCCCCCCTCACTTGCTCAGCAGCCTGATAGTAAAACACTGCAGAAGGGGTATTTTGTCTAAGATAGCTCTAGGTTTGTGTTACAGCTCAAAGCACATTTTGGTGTTTATAGATGATTTATATCTCTTGTGTTTTCCTGACAGCCTATAAAGGACAAAGTTGAGGTTGGCTTTGCAAATGTAGTTACAGAATTTCCTGATCTGACCTAAGTGGTTCTCTTTGCACTTAAACATTCGTATTAAACCTCTCTCTGGAGGTAATGCTTTTCTTAATGGGAGGGGGAGCAAGCACACCACCACCAGCCGCTGAGGAGTACCTTTTTCCTTGCCACCTTTGTTTAGATAATTTGGTAAGACAGTAAAATACCTGTGCATTTGATTTTGTATAGCAGCTTATGGTAGCCATGAAAATGGGCAATGACTGTTCTCAACAGTGAATGGCCCTTTCTTACGACTGTGGTGCAATAACTAAGGATGAATGATAATCAGGAAGTTGCCCTGCTTCTCAGAGTCAAATCTGTGGCTTCTGGCGGAAACCAGCAATCCTCCCTGTGCAGGGACCTATGACATGAAGCGGTCAGCAACTTGCAGCCTGGGAACAGTGAAACAGGTGGAAGATGTGTAGCTGCTTCCTTATAAACTGCCTGAGTTCTCATCTAAGGATTGAGTTGTCGCTTTAAAATATGCTATTGTAGTTTAAAGTAAAACGTTGAAAGCCTGAGAAACTTGCAGCAGACTCCGAAACGTGCTGGCTTTTAGGAGCCTGAAATGCCATTCAAAAGCATTTTTTCCAGAATACAGGAAGTCTATATGTCTGTGACAATGTTCCACTGTTGCTGTCTATATTAAATAAGGCTGCATAGACAGGTTGCTGTTGGCATTTAACACTGTGTCAGTTACAGTTTCCAGTATTAGCATTGATGTGCTTTATATTTCAAAGTGTAGAGAGTATTTAAGGCTATCTAGTATGCTGTGTCTGTGAATTTGCTCTTGATCTCGCTCTCATGTCTGGCACATGCTTTCATGTTCTTTGCAAACTCAGCCCATAATTAGCACAATCTCTATGAACACAGCTGCCTGTTTAGAGGAGGCTGTACTCTGTGAAGCTCATACAATAATCTTTTGTATGGACTGAAATCACACATGGGTGCTTTTTTCCTTACTTGTGAATGCTGTTTAGTAATATTTGAAATTAAGGTTTGCTTCAGCTGTGGTATGTTGGCACTTGCACACAACAAATCCTAGACAGACATTTAAATAGAACTGTAAGTGCTATGTTTTTTCTTAAACACAGACACACACGACCACCACCCCTCCTTTTTGTACTGTGTGAAAATGTCCCACAGAGCAGAGAACAGAGGGATGACCAGCTGTAAGATCACATCACTGAAGCTGCTTCTCACCTTGCCTGTTTGGCCAAGGTGAGGTTGCGTAGAAGCCTTTTGTTCAGTGCTGGAGGTAGCTCCAGACACTGCCTCATGTAAAGCATCTCCCTGAGATACAGCAGTGGCTGTTTCACTATCTTCTTGGATTCTGCTCTACTACTTATCTTACCCTCCCAGGTGAGGAGAGGGAACAGAAACAAACCTTGCTGTCCTGCTTCTACGAGCTGACTGTTTTGGGGACTCGACCATGCTCCAAAGCTGTTGATTGACCACTTAGCATGAATTAAGTTTGTGCTGCTTTAAAAGACAACAATGAAAAGCTGCCTACAGGGCTGGCCAGCTTCCTGCAAGCCCTAGCAGATGTGCCATGCTATCACCAGAAGTTAATTGTACTCAAGAATCTTCACAGTGAAATCAGTAGCTCAAAGAAGTGGGACAGTGTTCTAGAGAAGGCTTGGGAAAAGGGAGAGCAGGATTAAAGTGCAGAAAACTTCTAGCCTTGATTCTACCTCCTGGCACTCCAGAAATATGTCTGTATCCGCAGATGAAGCAGCTGAAGGGCGCTGGAAAACAGACACTGCTTTTCCTCCATTTACACTCATTTGCAGCTCTATCATATGAAAGATGGTAGACCAAAATGGGCAGCAAGACAGTGTGCCGGCTGTCTTGGCCTGCAGAGATAGTGGTATTGGAGGTCTCCCTTGTCCTGTCTGGCACATGGGTGAAAGAGGAAGAAAAGACAAAATGCTCTGAGATGATGCAAAGTTAAACGTGGTGCTCGAGGGGGAAAAAGGAGAAGTTAGGAAGAAAGAGGAAAGACAGACGAGAAGGACAAAACTAGCACAGGCCAACAATCTGTGGAGGCTGGGCTGGGCTGGGCTGAGCTGTGTTCTGCTTGTCCAGCCCACGTGTTGGTACAGCACCTGCTCACTGGTAGCTTGTGTACAGGTGGGAGTATTTGGGGGAACTTTGGCTGCATGCACAGAGAACAGCATTCAGACACCTAACAGTGGCAAGCTGTCACAAGACTTGCTGAAACAGCAGCACTGTCTGAGTCTTGTTGGGGTGCTCTGTTTCTTGCTGTAACTTGCTGTCTTTCCTGTCCCTTCTGCAGGTGGTTCGAGCAGTTTGTGATGCAGTGGCTGGATGAAAATGAAGATGTTTCCTTAGAATTCCTGCATGGTGCTCTGGAGAGAGATAAAAAAGATGGGGTATGTAGGTCACTCTGAGTGGAGGACTTGGTGCTGCATCCTTCAGTGCCCAGAATCAAATAACAACACTGTAAATTCAGCTGTCATACAAATGGAGGATGCAGCCCTTTTTGCTTGCTAAATAACTGGGAAACTCATTTATTTTAGGATGTTTCTCTACAGGTCACAGACTTTTGTTTAATAGCAAGGTGCATATCATTCAGTTATGTCTGTTCTGTTCTGCTGCTGTTAATCTGTCAGCCATCAGCTTGGTGCTCTTTCATCTCTCTGTGTTTGTGGGATGTAATTGAAATATAAGGCATTTTGCATGTACCTAGCCATGCAGTGAGAATGTGACCTTAATCCATTGACAGAGTAATCTTATTCTTAATTTGCTGAGTATTTGCAATGGAGAGCAAAAGCCTTCCTGTCTGTGCAGTGACTGTTGGCACTGTAGTCTGTGATGCTAATGTAAGCTTTCTATTTAATATCTAAATTTGAAGAAAAATCTAAAGAGAGCTCTTCACTCTTTCCTGTTTTCCTCATCAACTGACAGACAAGCCATGCATTTCGTTAAGGGTCTCTGCATCTTGTTGCATTTCCTTGGTGCTTGTCATGTCATGGTTGGTGAAGGACAGTAAACCTATAATCCAACAGAAATGGCTATTTAGCCTCACTCTGCCATTTGGAGAGCCTTTGACTAACAATGAGGAAGATTTAGGTTTTGGCAAAGTTGTTCTGCCTCCAACAGGGCAGATGATGGAGACACCCATGAAATGGGTGTATTTCAGATCTTTGCATTCGAGAATGACTCTTTGTACTTCTGTTTTAGTTCCAGCAAACATCCGAGCATGCTCTGTTCTCTTGCTCAGTGGTGGATGTCTTCACCCAGCTCAATCAGAGCTTTGAGATCATTAAGAAGCTGGAGTGCCCTGACCCTGTCATTGTTGCTCATTATAATAGGAGGTTTGCTAAGGTAACACCCTCAACATCCAGCTGTTTATCTTCCCTTAGTGGGAAGCAAAACAGTGTGGTGTTTTTTTTGGTTTTATTGCCTGGGATTCTCCTGCCATGATAGAGGATGAGTAACAGTGCTTACATCTTGTCTTTGCAGACTATTGGGAAAGTGCTGATGCAGTATGCTGACATCCTTTCCAAGAGCTTCCAGTCCTACTGTTCCAAAGAGAAACTGGTGAGTTGTGCTGAGCTTCTCTTCTGCCTTTGAGGAATCACGTAATTGTCCTGATGAAACCAAGTTTCTCCCGTTGCACCTGACCACGTTGACCATGTTGTTCAGTATTGTTTTTATCATCATTTGCATGCGTTTGTGGCTTGAATGCTGTCTTGGCCACAAAATAAAACTAGGTCCTTAAGATGATCTGCATGATTTGGAGGCTGTCAGTCTCCTTGAAGTTAACTCTACCTGTCTGGATTGTGTGTCACAGAGGTGACAAAAAAAAGGGCACAGATTTCTCTGTAGATCTGGTGTTTAGCAGCACTCTTAGTTTACTGTTGTCTCTATCTAACAATCTTGCTATTTAATCCAAAATTTGGTAAAAGTGTGTATTAAACATGGCCTTACATTTTTGAAACCTTGGTCTGTCCCATGCTGGTTTTGCTATCTCCAACACCTGTAGTGGGGATGTATCTGCAGAGGGAAGTGTCTGTTACTCAGGCTGCCCTTGACTGTTGCGCTCAGGCTTGGCCTGGCAGGACCCGAATGTGTCTCTGAATGCAGCTTTGGCTAGCAGTTCCCCTTCTGATCTGGGATGTACACCATTCACAGTAGCACATTGCAGCATCAAGAGACTGAAGGTGACACAGCTTGGACTCTTGCAGGGCATGGCAGTAGCTGTAGAGAGTCGGGCCTTGTCCTGACACTGATTCCTTGTCAGCACATTCTACGTTTGTCATAAAGCTGAGGAGGAAAATACAACAGCAGAGATCTCCCTGATCTGGGGTTTCTGGAATGGGCCATCCCATTTCAAGCTGGATAAAAAATTTACTTGTCTTTTTAGGGTTTGAGTGCTGAAATCTGTGCATGCCCTGCCTCTCATTTGACTCTCAGATCTGGTGGTACTTGGGGACAGGTGTTGAGGCGCAGACTGTACCACCAGTCAAAATGTGTTGGCATCCTGAGCAGTAACAAGGCATCTGCTTTTGTCGCTTCAGCCCTGCATCCTGATGAATAACATCCAACAGCTGAGGGTGCAGCTAGAGAAGATGTTTGAAGCCATGGGTGGTAAAGAGGTGAGAGCACTATGAAACTGAGTATTACTTATTCCTGCTGCACTGTTACTCGTTTTTTTGCATCATATTGGTACTTGCAGACTGCAGTCATAAGGAGAGCCCTGTGACACCTGGCACTATATATAAGAAGCGTGAGGGTTCAGCCATGCCTGAAGAGTTTCAGCAAAATGCAGGAGTGAATGTTTCAAGACACAGAATAGCATGGAGGAGGAAAGAGAAGGATGTGTGCTGTGCTGATGTGGGTTGGGTGTGGGCATGGCTGGTGGTTTCACAGCTTTGAAGACAGATAGGTCTGAGGACTGTTGAGATCAAGTAATTTTATGTGGCACATAAATGTGGGACAGTACCTGTGTCATTAAATGTCCAATATCTAATATATTGCAGACATGCAAAGAAGAGTTCTGTACTCATGCCTTGTTGGATACTCAGATGTATCCATGAATAGAAATATCTTAGTTTTTGTTCTTTGACTGGTGATGGCCATTTTTACAGAAATAAGTTTTTTTCCTCCCCCAGATAACTGTGTCTGTTTTGATATAATCCATGTATCTGTTTTCTTCTCTTTTTTTTTCATTGCTTTTCAAGATTCAGGAAGATGAAGAAAAGGCTGCTGATGTTAGGAGAAAATTATTTTCAAAGCCTAAGTGCATTGTCTTTGGTTGTGTTGTGGTAGAGCCTGTGCTGTAACCTGTATGCTAAGCAGAAAGTCAGTTTTGCTGATGGGCAACTCAGTTTTGTGCCTGTATTACTGTTTAAAATTTTCTTGTGTTCAGGGGCAGAATTCTATGAAGTGGCACAAATCTCAACAAACGGATTTACCCCATGATGCAAGGAAAACTGCTGTCATTCTTTTACATATGATCTCAGCAATCCTAATTTCTAAGCCCTATGTCAAGACCTAGAATTATATCCTTTCCTTACAGCTGTAATAGCAGTGGTAGCTAAATGCTCATTTTTCAGGAAAAAATAAACTTGTGACGAAATGTTTGTGAAGTGGTTTATAAGTTTTTAATCCATGTGAACTAAATTTCTCTTAAGTAATCGATTTGCTACTTTTTTCCATAGTGGTGACCAATAAGTAGGGTTTCCCTATATTTCAAATTGAAAATACCACTTGAAATTTGAAAATGCCACCTGATAATATGTTAAATAGAGGGAGAGAAAAAGTGTTTATGGAGACTGTCAGCTACTTTTCCTAGCCTAGACCTCTTCTCTGCATTGTGCTCTTTAAAACCTTCCTCAGGAGGTATAGGTAAGGTAGAACAGTGGTGATGAATCCTCTGTTTCCCCTGCACAGTGGAATCAAAAGAAAAAAAGGGAAAGGAACACAGACTGCAAGCAATAAAACACACAGGAAGAAACCTGCCAAACTCGCTAGGAAGCTGTTTTTTGGCAGTGATTTTTTTCTTTTCTTTTCAAATGCTGCTTGTCCACTTCATTAGACTGCTGCTGATCACAAGAAATAAATTGTGTTACGTTAGGTGCCTGCATTATTTGCTATCACCAGGGTTTTCCCTCTTGGTGACTATGTTGTATTTTGCTTCTTGATTTTAAAGCTGCCAGGTCCTCTGTTTTGCTAGAGTAAACAAGGTCTTGTCCTAGTTTGAGCAGTACTTTTTCTAACATAGATTGAACCTGTCTAATGAGAAACAATTGGTGAGACAACAGCTTTGAAAGTAGGACACGTAGACAAACATGCTGCTGGAAATGCATCTGTGGGTTTTATCCTCTCCTTCAGGAAGGGCAGTTCTTACTTTCTGTGACAGATTTGATTTGTGTTCATCTATACATCACACAGTAGCTTGCACAAATGTAAGCATTGTCCTGACTTCTCTACCCAAAAAGGAACTGCTTCCTTGGGGGAGTTAGAGTGTAGCATAGTAGTATGTCCTGGTCATCTTGAACTGTTCACCTTTTTGTGTTCTCAAAGGTGGTGTTGAGAACTAGGTACCAAATATTACGTTGTTCCTGTGGCAAGTATGTTAGATGTTCTATGTGTGAAGCCAGAACTTGGGGACTGGTTTCAGTTACTGTGTTCCTGTGGCTTGATCTGCTTCTGATTCACAGATCCATCTCCATCTACAGCTGCAGCACTGCACAACTGTGGAAAGCTTTGAAATACTGCTGCTACCTAGTGCTCTGTGTCAGTAGATCCAAAACACACTCCTACAGAAATGAAGGGACAGGGCTCACCCATAGTCACCCTGCAGTGTAATGGCAGAAGAAGGAACAGAAGTGCTTGCCCAGTACTATTTCTTGAGATTGGGGTCCTAGATACGGTGCCTTCCTTTACTTTGTTTTCCCCCAGATGAGGAATGGTACCTTTCCCCCTACTTCTCATTCTTTTTTCCAACTGTAGTAATCAGACGGCACTAAAGAGGGCAAAAATTGCCCAGGATCTCTGGGTTTAATGTGTTGGTATCATGGTCTGTGAACATTACTAGTCAGAAACAGTAAGGACAGCAGCAGAGCTTGAGACCTCTGTGTGGAGCGATTCTCTTGGGTCTGTGCTTGAGATCTCAACGCATATGTATATACATACACATATATATACACACACACACAGAGAAAGGAGTATCTTAAATGATTTTTAGGATTTATAATTAATACTTTAGGATTTATAATTAATTCTTTTATTTCCCTACTGAGCTATGTTGATGACATGAGATCCAAACAGCTTCACTGTGGCTTTGTAGCATTCTCAGGCATTCCTTAAGCATGTTTTGGAAAGGCAGCATTTATGGAGTGGCAGGTAGCATTAAAAGCACAATGAACAGTGGAATCAAGGGGTGAGTCGTGGACAGGAACTGGGTACATGCATACTTTTTGAAACCTTTGATTCCTCTGAATCATCTGCAATATACCCACAGAATGGAGTTTGTAATTTAGCTCTGTATTAAAGTGCGCTATATGGATTCATTGCTAGTGTTTGCCTGAACTCGGACCCGTTTGTTTATTTATTCATACATTATCTAATAAAACCTAATGTGACCTGCATTTTCTACCCACCTCTGCAATTTTACTGCAGACTTCAGCCTGCTCTGTGTGCTGTCCTTGACAACAGAATAAGCCTTTTCTCATTTTGCTTGAGAGAGATGGCTTTCTGCAGTCCGTTATTTTGCTTAGCTTTTCATAAGTTATGAGCTCATGGCACTGAAAATAAAAGATGCTGTACTGCATTGCCCACTGCTAGAGTCTAGATGTGTTGTGGAAGTCTAGTTTAAAACATTTCTGCACTTTTTTTTTTTCCCCAAAGTCAAGCATGTGGGGTGAGTATCAGAGACAAGCACTGCCTAGGGAACTGAAAGAATTAGCTGCTGAGTAGCAGCAGATTGTCATCATACACTTTTCATGGCTTTGGTTTCAAGCTAATCTGTACAATTAATGCAGAAGCTCTCCTCTTAATGCTCAGCCAGGGTTAGCCCACATTTTAAATCCTAAGTTAGCCACCTGAATAACAAATTGCAGGGCAGCTTAGGAAGAGCCAAGACTTGATAGGAATGTTCTGAAAGGATTTGTGGTATCTACTAATTGCACCTCTCTAGCATCTCACATGCCATAGCTAAGGCCCCCCTAGTGTTTGAGAAGCTGGCAGCTGTTGTTTGGATTCAGCACTGCAGGTTCCTTATGCTTGAATCCTCTAGGAAAATGGAGAGATGCATGAAAATGCAGTCCAAGTGATTACTTAAAGAGAGGTTGGATCTGTTGAGCTCCCTGCCTCACGGTCACCTCTGCAGAGGGGAGCTCCCAGGGGCTAGTGGAGGGAGGCAAAACGGAAATGAGCAAATTTAAGCTGGAGCCAGATGAACTCTATAACTGGCATAAAGCTAAAATAGGATAGCAGGGCAATATTCTTTAGCAGCTGATGTCAGATCAGACCTGAAGATTTCACAGGTTCTCTGACTTTAGGATGTGAATTCATTAACATCTTCAACTTTCTAGAAGACAAGAGCTGTATTTCTTCAGTTACAGAGGAGCCTTCCAGTTCTGGTTACTTGCGCTTCACCAGTGTGTTTAAAAACCAAAGAATAACTACTGCCATCTCTTAGAAATCTTGGAAGCCCATCACGGCACATTCTTAGACTCAAGGGTTCCATTTCATCCATGACAGAAGCAGGAGAAGATCAACCTAAATTTGCGTTCACAGCACTATGCTGTAAATGCTACCATTCAGATTAGCGGAGAACTTCAGGTTCCAACCCTGAATGTACTTAGATGAGACCTCAAGGCCTGGATTCTCTGAAGTGTCAAGTCCCAAATCTTTGCAGGAAATTCACAAGGCCCTGCTTTCTTCCCTGAAATGTAAATACAGGATTAACTTTTCCCTCTCTGGTTGAACCTCAGTTTTGTGCTTTGCACATTTAGTCTCAAATACAGAACTATGGCCATGACAGCCACTATTTCCACTTGGAATTGGAGCATTTGCTCAGAGGTCAGAAGCTGCCTCATTATGGGTACTGTGTTTTGCATGGAGAACTTTTCATTAGCTTTCTTCCTCTGAATCATACCCAATACACCCACAGAATGGAGATCATAAGCCTGCTGAGCTCCAGCTTCTGGTAGAAATGGTCTGGGTGTGACGTGTGGCAGTGACCCAACAGCCTAATACTGCTTTCTGCTGTACTCTACCAGCCAGATTTATCATGCAGTCCAAGTACCATTTCCTGCTATCAGTGATAGCTGATATGCTTAGAATTCATTGGCTGAGCAACAACAGCAAAACATACGCTGTTGCATTTAAGTGCTGTTATCAGTGCTTCACCATATTGGCGAAGAATACTTTGCAGTTATACCGCGTGCTACAGGGACTCTGCAACTGATGCGTAATTTGTATGTGTGAAACAGCAATACACGCCTACTGGCACCTTCCTAATGGACTTAAATCACACTCAGGTAATTCCCTGAAATTTACTTTCAAGCCAAAACATGCGAATACCTAAGCATTAACGATCAGTAATGTATTATGTGGACTCCTCGTTATGTAGTAGCAGTTGCTCAGAAGACAACAGCCTTTCTAGGATGACAGAGGACTTGGTGGGTACCGAACCAGAACACTCTGCACCAGGGCTTTTCCTCCTGAGGGTAAGGCTGGGCACCTTGATGTTAAATCTGGGCAGCTGTCTTGCCAGTTGCACCCAGAGAACTGTGAGGTGATGTTCTGGAGAAGAGAGAGTTCCTTGCTACAGATAATGGAGCTCATCCCCTTGGCAAAGCATTGTCTCACAGTAAACCAAGTTATTAATTGCATTGTTCATGAACCAGGGCAATAAGTTGTCGATCCTGACCTCAAACATCCTCTAGGCCATGCATCTGCTAGCTTATAAAGAAGTAGAAGTAAATAGTGAGGAACAGGTGTCTTGTGCCAAATTATTCTGGCTTTTTTTTTTTTTTTTCAATCTGCAAAAGCAGGTCCTGCCTTAAATCTACCAGAAATGGCCAAAATCAGAGGACTGTTCAGTGCCATTAATTGTAGGTAGCAAACCAATCAGCTTGTGGCTCATTGGCCCTTTACGCAGTAGGAGAAGGGAAGGATTAATGTAGAGGCAAGACAAACCACCACCAACAGATGCTGTTTTTGTTTTGTTACCTACGAGCTTGGCTAGAGTGACTGCTGATTGGCATGACATTAGCTTCTTCTGCCTTCATAGAGCGAGGGAGTTACAAGGTAGTAGGAATACAAATTCACTTTAATAAAGGAAAAATAATCAGTGTTAGCAATGGCGAAAGTTATAAGATGTAATGAATCATCATTTTCTTGTTCTTTTTTAGTTATTTTAAAAATTCTGATTCGGGAGTTTCATTAGCATAGGTTCAAATGCCTAACAGAGTGAGTTTTCCATGCCAGCTTACAGCAGAAAAATGAGCAGATCAGAATCCAAATCCCCTAAGGCTTGGCTTTCTCTGACAGATGTTAAGGAATATGAAGAGGGTTTCAGCACTGAACATAGAAGTGGGAACTCCTGTCATGTTCAAATCCTGCATACCTGCATGTGTGGTTATACCGTAAAAACCTAAACTGATTTTTTAACCACTGTACTGGCATCTGGCTCATTACATTTGTAAATACTCTGCCTTAGAGGTAAGGGCTGAAGCTGTGAATGCCGAATGCAAACATTTCTGGAAGGTTTTTGTTTTACAAGCAGCCTGCCTGCCTGCATATGAAGGCAAATCTGTTTTACAAGTTACTTTTTCAGAGCAAATGATCCCAAAGCATTCAACCTGAGTTGTTAAGTGTACACAGAGGCAGATTGCTCAGAAGTGGCTCTTTTTGAGGCTGGAGGGATGACTACAGCTGGATTACAGGGCACTGTTGAATGTAAAAACAGGTGGCTTTAGGCTGATAGTAATGGAGCAAGCACTTTCTTCCATAATGTGCCAAGGTGTCAGCAGCATCTGTGTAGTGCTCGGGGCACTTTTTTTGTTTGTTTTGTGAAGTCTTCTCTGAACAGTTGTGTACAAAAAGCTTTCTGGCTCCATGTGAGAGTAGAGCTACTTGTGCTCAATACCCATAGCTGACATTATGCTTTCCAAAAGTGAACAGTGCACAACAGTTCTTGTCACAGTACAGTGGCCAGATTTTCAAAATAGCTAGGGTCTAGTCATCTGAAAGCAGTGGCTGGGTCAGTCTTCAGCTTGAATACTGACAGCAGGGTTGGAGGTGAGATAGCATCTTTCAAGATCATGGAGAAATACATGAGTAAATAATGTCCAGTCTGAAAAGCCCTGTCTCTCTCTAGGCTTAGAGTGGTGAAATGACCCGTGAGCCCAAGGTAATGCACGGTGCTTGACAATTTCTCAGCCTGCTTACTCTGTTGGCCGCAGGGAGTTCACATACACTTTCTTTCCCAAGTCTACAATTTCAGGAAGGGTATCAGAGGGTATTGGATCCTGGGGAAATCACTTGCTGCTGTCTGTGCGAGTATCTGTTGATTTCACAGCTTCTGTAACAGCAGCAGGCAGTGAAGGAGAGCATCCTACCTGGCAGAGTCCAGTGATGATAGTTCACCTGTTTATTAAGAGTGGCATTGGCAGTGAACAAAAGCACCGTGAAGGACAGCAGACTGCCCTCTGAGTTCAAGCTAAGTGCTCTTCTTTCATCCACAGTTGGATGCAGAAGCAAGTGACCATCTCAAAGAGCTCCAGGTGAAGCTGAACAATGTTTTGGATGAGCTGAGTGCAGTCTTTGGTAACAGGTGAGTATAATGAGGTCTCTGTCCTTGAAGCATTCCTTTCTTTTGTCTAATCTAATTCTGTCAGGTTAAGAAGAGAGAAGAAACTCATGTCATGTGCATTATATTTTTCTTTTTGTCATAAATTCATAGCCTTTCAAAAACTGAGACCATCTAGAGAAGTGAGAAATGTTTTTAAAGTCTCTCTTTTCTATATTACGCTGCTTAGAAAGGTAGCATGGGGATCTCTCAACAGTGAAATGTGTTTGAATTACAGAGTGATTTTTTTTCTTTTTTTCCCTGTAAGTAGTGCTTGTCAGTAACAGAATTGCCTGCTCGTTTATTGCTTGGAAAGCAGTTTCCAGCTTAGAACTTATGAAGCAACATTCTTGTTTAAGCGTTCTGCTCTAAATGTATGAAACACCTGACTGGTTTCTGATTGTTAAGTGAATATTGGCATAAGAAGAAAACAGGTTTAGAATTTGATATTGACTTGTTCTAATGTTGCGGTGAATGGTGTTTTCCAATGTTTCAGTGGGAGGAGCTCTTTAAAATATTGCCAGAGTAATTCATGGCAATTAAGTTTTATTGCAAATCATGTTACTATTTACCTGAGGATAAAAATGTGCTCAACTTCATAACAATTTTGTAGTGAACCATAAAAGGTACCAGTTAAGCAAATTCTAGAAATACAAGGTTCCCAACTGATCTTAAGAAACAACCACTTCTGATTATAAACCCTATTCATTTCATGTTGGGCTTTATAACAAGATTAATGCAGGCATGAACTGTAGTATAGGTGAAACATGGGCAAGGGGAATAAAGCAAATTGTACCAATGTGGCCTCCTACAGTCCACAGATTTGCAGTACTGATAACCAAAAAATCATGGTGGGATTTTTCAGTGACTATTTGGATTTCAGCATACAGAGCTAAGTGGGGAGTTCCTGTTGCTAGTAATGGATGCTATAGCAAGACGTTGAGAAATTCAGACTGTAACTGCATTGAATCGATAAGGTTCATAATTAGATGGAGGATGAGTGAGAAATAGTAATTAGGGGGTGAATTTGGTTATCTGAAACCTATCTCCATGGTGTCACTGCTACAAGACAATTAGGGTACAATCTTGACATTTGCAAATATGATTTAAAGGAATTATTCAGTATCAGCGTACATACCAGGCAGTGTTTTAGAGAGATGTGCCAGCCAGAAATTGAGCCAGTCAGATGGCTCAGAGGCTTCACTCATTCCTTAACAGTAATAGGCAATGAAAAGCAGAGCTGCAGTTTACTGTATAAGAAGGATCTTCTAAAGGATGTAAATGTGGGAGGTAAGACAGATATCTGCAATATGCTGTGCAGAGTCTGTAAACAGTTGCTCCTACAACACTGTGTACCCCTGACGATGGAGATCTTAACTTTTCTTCAACTATGTAAGATCACTGTGCCTGCTGGGAAGGCAGCGCACATCCATAGTGCCTCACCACCTTTGTGCTGAGAGCAGACTATATCTGGACACAGAAGCATTTTGTGCGTTAAAGGATATCACAGAGAAAAGGAGCCTTGAAAGCGTCTATACTTCACACAAGGCTAGCTGCTGTTTTGTTCTTGGAGGCTGTAGGAGCGAAGGAGGGAATTCCTGCGGGTGTTAGGGAGCAGAGGCCCTGACTGACAGCATAGGTGAGGTGGTCTTTTATCTTGCTGCTGCCAAGGGCTCCTGTTAAGCTGTACATCTATACAAGCTTCACTTTCAGGTGCACCTGTTGCCACAGTAACTGATTTATCATTTTTCATAATTGGTGACAATTTTGCCTTGTATTAATTTTTACCCTTTAAGGGATTCTGTTATTTTTTTTTATCCCCTGGCTAGTGATTTACAGCATATTGAAGCAGGGTCCTACAGCTGATGCAGTATTTGGGAGAACTGTGGGGTAAGATTAGCCTCTATCAGAACAGGGACTGTCAGCAGTACAGGAAATAGTTGGTACTATTTTATTTGATGTGACTTATGTCTGTGGTTAAGCTGCCATTGTATCCACAACTTGCTGCTGCAAGCCATTCCCCTAGACATGGGGAAAGTGGAAGTGAAGGCTGCATAGAGAAAGAGCTCTGGAATTGCTCCAGTGAGAGGCAGGTTAGAAGTGAGCAAGAAGGACTGTGAGGCTGGACGTGGCAGTGCAGGAGAAGAAAGGGGTGACAGGGTGGAGAAGAAAGGCGGGAGCCACAGGACAGAGGGTTTGTGTGCTAGCACCCAACCCGCAGATGGTCCCAGGTGGCTCACACAACAGAAATTCAGGCTACTTAAGGAAATATAAAGCTGAATTCCAAACCTGTGTTCCTGCTCTTAAACCTTTACCCAAGCTCCTAGGACTGGCTTCTATTCCTGGTTTCAAACCTCTGTGCTGTTAGTGGACAGCAAAATGTCACTTATATTGTCTGTTGTTAGTAACTGCTTTTTTAAATGTTAAAGCGTTTTCCTTTATGCGATGAATTGATATGTTGACAGCTCTGCTGATCTATTCAGCATTTTTAACCACTGTATTATTTTATTTGGAACCTTCTCTTAGCAGTAGAAGATGGAAAAGTAATTGTGCTTTAATGGCTTGCACGTCACTTCATTACAGGGACACTGGTCATTTCACAGCTGAGCCCTACATCCCATTTTGACACTGATATAGCATGGACTGTATGGCAGTGGACTGGTTTCAGTTGGTGCCTGCCTTCAGGCTATCTCTATTGTTGTAAAGACTTAGCCTATCATGGGTCATAACTGAATTACTGCTGATGGACTGCTGGGTGCTCAGAGCTGTGCAGGCACTGGGCTGCTGCTCGATGCTATATCCCAGTCTCTGTGGTGCAGCACCCTGTGTAGAAAGCACAGATACAGCAGGGTGCTTTGAGCTAAGAATAGCAGTGTTTCTTGAAATCAGGAAAGGATCATTTGGTTTTGCAAGGTGAATGAACAAACTCCTCTCAAGTGTGACTGTGTCTTGTGTTCAGAAGTGGTAGGCTGTCTGTGGATGACGTGCATAAGGAACTGGGTAGCATGCCCATTAGTAACAAATACAGAAAGGGAAAGAGCAGAAAATGTCGGAGAGGAACAGTGTGTAATTGAGTGCATGGTTTATGGACTTGCAGTGTTTTACCTTAAGTACAAGAGCTGAGATCTCTGCCACTGATGATCACGTTTTTCCCTCTCTCCTATCTGTTCAGCTTTCAGACTCGTATTGATGAGTGTGTCAAGCAAATGTCTGATATCCTCTGCCAAGTGAAAGGGACAGGGAATGTTGCTGCTAATGCCAGAAACACAGTTGCACAAGATGCGGATAATGTCCTGAGGCCACTGATGGATTTCCTGGATGGAAAGTAAGCGAGTGTTCAGATATGTGTTACACGTACAGTGGATCAGGTTGGGAACAGGGTAGAGGAAGGAGAAATAACTCCACGTTCTTAGGTTGTTCTTGAGATGTCTGGCCTCCAAATTCTCAGGAAGAATTAATGGCTATTCTTCCCATATCTGCCTCACTTTCAAGACATGGGTAACCTCTGCAGCCTTCATTCAGTGCCTGCCACACTTTCAGTTCTCCTTTTTCCCTCTGGCAATTGTAGCAATCAGCAAAACACACTGCTGATCAGGTAGTGGAAAAGACTGAATTTCTAAATTTACTAGCTGTGGTGTTTTTTTTTCTCCCATACAAATTGTACTGTAGCCAATTAGCAAACATTGCAAACCATACTTACCTACTTCGTACATATACCACTCAGCATCCCAGTCATGTTAAGCATGTGTGTTCTAGTCATACCTGGTGCTGTTCTGACTAAGAAGTTAAGCTTCTGAACGATGTGATGTATATAAGCTTGATCCATTGCTTTAATTAACTGTTGCCATTTACACCATGCAGCATGATTCAGCTGTACAGGGACTTTTTGTGGCTAACTGCACATAATTCTCATCAGCTAAGCCTTGATATACAAATAGAAATAGTTTTTACTCGTAGAAGTTAAACTTCTTGCCAACACACTGCAGTTCTTTATTTTGAAACGGGTGGCCAGCAATTTTCTTAATAAATGCTGCAAGAGGTGTGAAGCTTTACAAGTGTAAAATCTAATTTCTTTTGTTGCTATTTGTATTGATTTTCCCATCTTTCTTTTGGGTCACTATGTAGTAAGTGATTCTCTGCAGCAATCATTACATCTAGAAGCCCTCTCATTTGGATGTTTTCCATGCATGCCTTCAAGAGTCCTGAGAAGCCACCTTCCTTTATATCACTGGGAACTTGGTATGCTGTGGGCTTTTGGTCCAGCTGTGGAACAAGTCATTTTGATTATGATAATCTGAGCCTGGATTATTTTTGTTCCTCTTTTAGAGAAGGAGAGTCTTTTTCTATGCTTTCTGCATCCTATTTATATCAGTCTTGTCCCTGTTCAGTTTTGTTTATTTACTGTGTAACCAGTTATGGGAGGCAGGTAAGTCTGGGAGAAGATGTTGCACAACGTAGAAGTCAGCTATTGCCTGTGCACTGCTACTGGCTGCAGAGTTCCTGTTTTGTAGCTCTCCCAGTGTGATCAGTAAATGCCAAAGTCCAACAATCATTTTGAAGAAGAATCTAACATTTCTTGGCCTTTTTGATAGCCTGTACAATAATAAAGGGGGAATAAATAGGGAGACAAAGCAGAACTTCTTTATGTAAAAGTGAATAAACATATGGCAGATGATTGGTGATGAATGCAGTTGCAACAAAATACAGAGGAGTGCAAGAAATGCTTCAAGGTGGTTATAGACGTGGAAGTTTTAGAGACTTCAGCAGCTGTCAGAAGCTGTGCAGGAACTTCTGCATAACAGTCTGGGAAGTATTAATTTAGATATTGAACAAAAATCATTATAATAGCCCCTTGAAGTTTGTCATAGTTTAACCCAGTAGCTGGCCACTAAGCACCAGGCAGCCGCTCACACACCTCTCCTCTTCCACCCCATTGGGATGGGGAGGAGAAACAGACAAAAGGGGAAGCTTGTGGGTTGAGATAGAGACAGTCTAATAAGGCAACAAAGGAAATATTACTAATATCAATAATACTAAAAATAATACCATTTATAATAACAATGATAATAATGAATATGCCAAACAAACTATATGGAATACAGTTTTTCTTACCACACAATGACCGATCTGCAGCCAGTCCCTGAGCAACAGTCGTGGAACACCAAACTCACTAATTTTTGAAAATTTTGCAAAACTCTCAAAAAAACCCGAACTCCTAGAAAAGTTCAAACTCCGGGACAAGACAAGATTTGAACCAGTGGAAAACAAAAAGAGCCGATAGCTTCCTCCCCCCAGCCAACCCCCATCACAAACTGAGTGTGATGTCTATGGTATGGAATATTCCACTGGCCAGATAGGCTCTGTGTCCAGCTGTGGTCCCTCCCAGCTCCTGCATGCCTGCTTGTTAGCTGAATACGAGAAACTGGGAAAAGTCCTGATTTCATAGCAACAACTGAAGACAGGAGTCTTATCAGCACTCTTCAGGTACTAAATCTGAAACACAGCAGCTACTGAGAGGAAAATTAACTCTCTCCAAGCCGAAACCAGGACAAGTTTAAACCTGTTATTCTATATTTGTAACTTTTTCCTATATACTCAGTTAACCTTATGCATCAGGAATTATCTTAAAGGGAACCAGTTCAATGATACCTGCGCTTATTTGGACTATTCCCAACCATCATAACTTAGTGATATCTTCTGTAATCCCTACGTCAATAACTAGAAATGATTGAGACAGAAATGTCAATAATCCCCTTTGGCAGATATCTTTAGTGGTAGAACTCTGAGGGTGAAGACAGGTTGTACTTTATGAAAAGCAAAGATTTTTACCCTTAAAGCAATTGTTATGACAGCCTGCTTTGAAAGGGGCACCGATTCTTCCATATACATCTCCTTTTTCCTTGCAAATAGCATTCTGTGAACTTATTAAGTTCTTGCTCTCTCCCTGCAGCCTGACACTGTTTGCAACTGTGTGTGAAAAGACAGTGTTGAAACGGGTGCTGAAAGAGCTCTGGAGGGTGGTAATGAATACCATGGAGAAGCTCATTGTGCTGCCTCCTCTTACAGACCATACGGTAAAGCATTTTCTTCTTTCTGACTTTTAGCAGAAAGTGTTGCCATTGCCTGTTTAACTCGTCTGCTTGACCTAATGAGTCATCTGTCCAGGTAATTTGTCTGCATGCGGCATGCTCGAGGATGGAAAAATACGCCTGTAACCTAGTAAAGTAAGAGAGCAGCTCTATTTCTAGTAGGGTTGCAAGATACAGAGCATTCTCTAGATAAAAACAATTCAAAATCCATGATCCAAAGGGCGTTGCCATCCAGTATGTCAGATTGCACCGACCAGGGATCTGCAGTCCTTTGAAGAGAAGTGGGTCTATGGGATTATTGGGCAGTTAGTGTTGGCTTCGTAGTGTTAGATCAACACCTGTAAACACTTTTGCCTAATTGTTGTCATCTGTTAGTCAGATGTCTCCCTTATATAGAAGTGGTTAATTTGGGCTTGCTTTTTAATTACACCACGCCCTGCTTTACCCCCCAGAAGGCTTTAACGTCAGTATGGGCTGGCATGATTTCTGTGTCTCTGATACTGGGGAGTTGGAAGCAGGTCCAGATAGTTTGCCTTCAAAGGCAGTCTTTTATGTAATTGTTCAGCTGTGTGGATGTGCTGGATGAATATGTGCCACGAATGTAGTGATGTTTTTAACAATGGAGGATTAACCTCTTCCCCAATTTTGAGAAACCACAGAAACTGATTAAATGCCAGTCACAGACACCCAGCTGCTCTGGGGGATGACACCCAGTTGGAAACAGTGTGAAGTTTGGGCTATAACCTTATTATTTAGATATATTCCAGAACTTCTTTTTGTCTCTGTGTTGGAGTAAACTTGTGGTCTGTGGCTAATTTATGCTGATGTATTTTTTTCCCAAAAGTGGGAAGAACAATAGTGGTTTTCACTATTCAGCAGTTGCCTACATATTTTGAATGGACTTCTTGGGTTGCGGTGTTCAGAGAATTGACACAAACCTACAGCTTGCATTAGGTGTTTCTTGCTCTGAGAGGGAAGGCCTTTGCCTCTGGCCTTGATGAAGAAAACTTTAAACAAAACTGCTGAGATACCATGTGCTGTCATACCTACTAAGCATAAAATTAGCATGAGGTGTAAATTTGCTAAAGACTGCTTGCTCTGAGCTCAGATTCGGAGTAATCATTTCTGCTTGCCTTTTTGATTTATCAAAGAGAAGAAACCCATTTAAATTTAAGAGGATGAAATTTCTTTCCCTCTGTTGAATTGCTTTAAAAAGGAGTCTTTGGGGACAGGTGCTAAAATCATCATGTAAGAGCAGCATTAACATGACCTCTTCAGAATGGAAGCAGTGAGATCAAGGGCCTCAGAGAGAACCAGGGAGGAGCTGTTTGAGCTTTATACTTGCTAGTTTTAAATTTTAAAGGCGGAGTAGAATAGTGATTCAGTGCTTGTATCATGAAGGCAGCAATAACTGTGATTAGCCAATTCTTCCAACCTGTGGGATGTTGCTATATGCCACTTCAAGGTTTTTTTGTACAAGGAGTTTCTTGTTGCCATCACTTCAGTTTCAAATTGAGAAGCTCTTTTTGTGTAATGAAGTGCATCCTCAGTTTTCTGAGATAATGCAAAATGTTCATAGTTGGATTTTTAGCCGTCTAATCAATTTTATTATTGTGAGGAGGCTGAACTAGTCCAAACTGGAAAAGAGTCACTGTTTCAGAAAGGCGGTTGTGAACAATGCAATGATTAAAATGGCCTCGTTTGCAGTCCTTGAGCAGGGAACCTGTGGCGAGGCTAGATGGGGCAACAGGGGCAAAGAACTGCTTCAGCTATGCCTGGGGACACAGTGATTTATTCTGTCACCGCCAGATTTTCATCATCCTAGTAGTGAAGGCTGGCGGAGCAAAACAAGGCAAAACTCAGGGATGGCAGGATAAGCAGAAGCAGCACTTCTTCTATGCTATTCTGCTTCTCTACCATGCATCTCTTATCTAATCTTGCTTTCTCTTAAAAGAAAGGGCATCAGACTCAGAAACAGCCCCAGGCACTGTTAACTCTGTCCTCCCTGCCCTCAGCAGTAGAAAGTCCTGGTGCTGTCTCTTCATGTTTGAAGGACCACTGGATGAGGGTTTCCCTCCTAAAAACTCCTCTGCAGCCCTTAAGAAGTAGGCGATATTCATGGTAGAAATAAGTCCTTTTTATGGAATATTTTCTCTCCTTTCTGTAAAATTGATAGAGGTGCAAAAGTGTTTTTGATGGTGATCATGGAAAGCATACTCAGGTGTGCTTCTCGACATGCAGCAGTGTCTCGCTTGTCACTTACGTGACCCTGTCACTGCACAGTGCTTTAACGCCTGTTACTCTCCAGACCAATCTATTCCACTTAAATTAGCCTAGCCTGTTTTACACAGGGAAGAAAAACTGAGCACTGCTCTTCCATTCTCTGCTGCTTCTGGAAGATTTTTGTGTAGGGCAGAGCTCAGGTGAGAAAGCAGTCAGCTACTGCTCATGGAGGATGCAGTGGGAATGAGGCAGTTTTACAGCCTCCCACTCTGACGACCTGAGCTGCCAGTGCCTTAATGACCTTCAGATGAGTGGCTTCTACCTCTCTGAGCATTGACTGCCCGTGGGTTGTGAGATTAGTAGCAACATGATCTCCAGTAACTCACCAAGCAGTTCACACCTCACTATTTTTAAGCAAAGATCAACATTTAATTAAACACCTTCTGTCTTGGATGAGCGGATATGCAAACACAGCTCTCTGGCAATCCTTGTTTTGAGGTTCAGTGCGCAATGCTTGGGGATATTAACAGATCAGTTATACATTTCTCTCTCCTTTGCTGCTTAGGACAAAACCATAGCGTACCATCAGTGACTAGTCAGGTCAATGAGAGTTGCTTAATTTACACACAGATGATTCCTCTGGAACCTCTGCTTTGTTTATTTCACACAGTGCAATGCAGCCATTCACATGAGGCTCCATTTGTTCTTGCTCCTGCTGTGCCGCTTTTCTACTTCTCAGACTTCTCTTCACTAGGTGAGAGTGTGGTCTGGGATACAAACAAAATTTTCTTTAAGCTGTGGGCAGATTTTACACATGACTTCCAATCTGGCTGTTGCTTCAGGCTCGTCTGCAGACAGCATCGCTCCAGAGCTAGTCTGTGGTGAAGGAGAGTGTGGTTTTAAGAGGTTTTCCAAACCTTTCTTAACTTGTGTTAGTTTAAGTGAATCCTCTCCCTTGTGCTACCTAGGAGTGAAAAAGTCCATGAGGGGAAAGCTTTCTTAGCCTTGAATGAAATAATGGTCTGTGAACTGCACATGTGCCCATATCTCTGTATTGATAGGTAATTATTTTCCCTTATTCGTCCCCATTTTTAAGCCTAATTTCTCAATTTTTAATACACCACAACAGTTAAAAAATAGTCTTGATTTTTAATGGAAGGTAGTGAGCGTTGCCTGGTGATAAAGTTTTTTAATTAACTCAAAAGCTGCTAATAAATGATCAGATCTCATGGTTGTTGAATGTAGGAATTAAACAAATCTGGGAAAGAATGTACAATACCAGATGAAACTTCCTTGTACTGGTATGTCTCAGAAAAGTAAGCCTGAGTAATAACACATCTTCCAAAAGAGAACTGGAATTCAGAAGATTTGCAGTAGGCTTTGGTTTCCTAAATTTGTCAGCTGTGCAGCAGGACAGTTAAGCTGTGAGAGCTGAGCCTCTTGGAATATAAATCAGTACAGTGCTGTTGGCTTCTAGCAGATTAGACTGGAGTGAGCTGATGACCCTTCTCTGAATGCTTTCACTGAGGGGAAAAAAACAGTCAGACCATTAACAAGGAATATAAAATCTTTGTGGTGTGGCCTATAGATGTCTTTCATGTTTCCAGAAAGTTTAGGAAGGTGAAACTAATTTCATGGGAAGGACCAGGAAAACCAGCACTAAGGTCTGTCCCCTTTTCAGCTGTGTTTGCCGCAGAGCTAGGCAGAAACAGTTCATTATAAGGACTTAATTTTTCCTCATCTTCCATCCTTGACATTTTAATCAATTCCATTGTAGGCAGCTTTTCTCAAAACGACCTGATATTTAAGTTTAGTTTTTTTCATTCCCTAGAGGCACACCTGGAAGAAGTGCTGTCTGTAGAGCTTTGTGAGATGTTTTCCATGAATAAAAAACTTTTTTGAGGCGGTATAGCACCTTGTTTACAAGAATGCCATTTGGCAGAGGAAGGAGCTGTCCAGATTTTCATTAGATGTTACCAGCATTGATGATAAACTCAATGTCACAGTAAAATAACTTCTCCTTGCAGACACATTGACAGAGACTGGCACTGATTGATGAGGATTTTCTTAGCAGGCAAGAACTGGGGAGTAGTTATCTGAGCAGCTTTGTTCCCTGAAGCGTATCACTGGGTATTGCTCAGTGTTACCAACCTGCCCTCTTTAGAAGCCTGCAGCAGGGCGACTACGTGCCTAGGCTAGTTAATGCTGCTGTTCAGATTTAAATTAAAAACAGTGTGCAATGAAAGTTGAAAATACTGGATCAAGAAATGTTAATGTTAGAGTGTTTTGAGACTGCTCACTCAATTTTTTCAAAATTCAGGTTACAAAAATGTGGGGATTTTTTCTGCTTGGTCAACAGGCATGAAAACCTGAAGTTTGAAGACCCATAAGTCAAACTTCGTAACCAATTGTACAGAACAGCAGGTGCATCTGTTGGATACCAGAGTGCTGGCTGAAGCTGTGTCCCTTGGTGGATTATTTGGTCTGGCCCACAGTGAAATCTCTGTGTTGCTCCTGGTGTCCAGTCATGTTCAACCTCACTCGCTGGAAATACAGAGAATTTTGTACTCTTTCAGTTTAGAGAGTTGTACTCTAACACTGCATGTGAGATACTGGCATTGTACAATCTCATTTCAGAAGCTTTTCTTTATGGACTCATTGTCCTTGCCTGTAGTTTCTTCCTCCCTGAACAGTTGTGAATTTGATCAATTATGAAGAACTGCTGCTTAGCTATGAGGTCAATAATGTTCATTCTGTATTGATTTGTATTCAACAAACATACAAGGCTGAGGAACAGGGAGGCTTATTGATGGTTGCAGATGGAGCAAATCCAGAGGTTGTCTGTGATTTCGTCACAAAGTCTTTCAGCTTGAAAAAATTTCTGATGCTGGCAAAACTGAAGTATCTCATCTGAAAATTCACTTCTGGATTGCTGTTTTAATGGCCAGAAGCTGTCCAGTGTTCCTAAAACAGATTTTAGTCTTTCCAGTCTTACAGCTGTAAATGGTTTGCCTGCTTTCCTTCTGCAAAAGGCTATCTGCCACCTCTAGCAACAGGTATAAAGACACTTTTTTGCTGAAGGGAACCCATCTGTGGGGCTGATACTAACTTTAATCTTAAAAAAGAAGAATATTATTTCGGCAGTAATTTTTGCGGTAGAACCCTTTTACCAGAGTCTCCTCTGCAAATATATGTATGGGGTTGTTCCTGCTCCACAGAGTACTGCCTCAAAAGCCAACAAATACCAAAGAAGGCAGCAAAGGAAACAGAGTGGCATAGGCAGGGGCAATATAATAATTCTGGGTTTACATCTTGCTTCTTTACGTGTTGAGGGATTTCACAGTGGGGAGTGGTCATGGCAGTTGTGGTTGGGTGGGAGGGTGAAAACACTGTTGAGATGAGAAAGGGTAGTAGAGGAGAGGGAAGGAGGGCTGTGGAAAGGAGAATTAAATTTACTGGAGATTTTGGGGAGCTGTGGTCCTCATGGAGCCAGCAGCCCCCAAAGAAGATGAGTTTCATCTTCTCCCAAGTGTTTTCCTGAGCAAAAAGACCCTACTGCAATGTGCCATCCATCAGCGTCTGTCCCTGGAAGCTTATTTCAGGCGTTCATCTGGGACATCCGCTCAACTGATACCTGTGGTGACATTCACACGTACTTTTAATATGAGCCTCTAATGACCGATTACAAGTAAGGAGAGCCAAAGATCATCTTTCAGAGGGCAGCTGTTCTGGTATATCTAAGGCATTCTTAAGAGGGATAATAGAGGAGAGGTTTAGATAGGGAAGAGGAGTCACCCGCAGCTTTGACTTGGTCCTACAGCCCAAGTCTGACCAGCCTAAGAGTGCTGAAGTGGAGGGCAAAGGTTCATGATATGATAGATGCACAGTTCATAGCCAGAATTATGGTCGGCTGGGGTTATATTCCAACTGGAGTGACAGGCAGTTGTGACTTCTTTAAAGAAAAAGGCAAGATTCGGTGAATGAAAAGGAGTGAAGTGGAAGAAAATTAATTCCAGCACACCCCATAGAGCATCTCAAGGATAAGAGGCTGGAGAACCATGTTGTTTGCTTTTGGCTTTCTCATTAAATTTTGGAACTTAACTCCCCAGGCAAAAGGAATATTACAAAACAGAGAAATGCTGTGGTGGGGAAAAGGAAAAATATCTTTATTGTAACTATCACAGAGAAAGTATGTAAAAATCATTATACTACAGTGTAAGTGACTTGAAGCAAGATTTTCCATCATTGGGATTTATCTTCCCCCTTTTTTTTTTTTTTCATTATTCATACAGCATCTGTAACAAACAGTGGGGGAAGAAGAGCCGTTGCCAAGCTTTTGACGTGTAAAAGCAATGCTGTAGTATTCATTGGACTTTGTTTGCTGATGTCTCGCCCCAAAACTGCTCGGATCTAATTTTGCTTCTGATCTGATGTATGCTTACCCCCATCCTGCTGATTGGGCTCTGCTTCTCTACAGAGATGCACTGCTCTCACCTTCTGCCTGTGCAACCCATTTGAAGGTGCCTCCTGTTTAAATGGATGGCTGCTGTAAGCAAGAGTGAAGCACTTAGCAGAATATTGTGCTCTGAAATAGCTGTCAGTGTGGTATCCACGGAAATGCCAGGGTTTATACTAGGCAATAAACTGACAAGGAGTCACGCTGTTGTGACTGGCCTTGGGGTGGTTATGTAAAGTTCTAGCTGTGAACTGACTTGCTCAAAGGAAAAACATGCAAAGCTTGTTCATAATCTTTTTTTCCTCTCCTCCTTTCTTTTCTAACTTCTTGCAATCGTAGGGCACACAGTTGATTTTCAGTGCTGCTAAGGAACTGGGACACTTGTCAAAGCTGAAGGTATTGCTCTGCATGGCTTGTGTTAATGTCCATGTGTGTAAGCATGGAAGTGTAGTAGCGTGCAGCATGTCTTGTGATTCCAGTGGTTTGTTGCTGAATGCAGTTGTAGAAGAATGCTTTTAAATGCATGAGATGTGCTTTTTGCGTTTTGCTCACATTAGTATTGTGTTAAAATTAATTGTTAAATTTTATTGTGGATTTAATCATCGAAGTAATTACTCTCTTCTGTAGATAACAGTGATCAGTTTGGTATATCAATTTAAAATGAAAGAAGTGCAGATCTCAGTATCTGGCCAGTTCCTGTATATCCCCATGTATAAAAGTGAGTCACTTGTGTGCTCCTGGTAATGAGATATCGGTAGGAAAGATGATTGTGCTAGCTATTGATGAATTATGTGAACTGTTACAAAAATAACTGTTGCTTATGGAAGAGAGCCTGTGTCTGTAAATTCCTTCTGCGTGGGCTGTCTTTACAGGCAAGCTGGCATTTAGCATGAAGGCTATGTTGATGTGTTTTGACAGTGCGTGACGTGACAGTGCATGACATGAGCATTACTAAGTGCACGCCATCTCATCATAAGCCAATTAAGCATTAATTCACTGGTCACGACAGGAACGGTATGAAAACAGTGACACCTTGCAACATTCAAATTGCACGATGTTGTGGTTTGACTTGTGCTACAAAACCGGTATTGTGCAAGAGGAGGTCTGAATCTGAGGTGTCACAGTGCACAAACTGTGCTGCAAGGAAGCTGAACATGAACTCTGTCTTGGAGTGTGACCAGGGAAATTGTCCCACAGCAAAGGGCGTTCTGCTAAGTGATTAGTAACATTTCAAAATGCATTCGTCTTTTCCTGTATATTTTTTTTGTCTTGCGCATGTATTACAGCTGTCTTTATATGCCTGTCTATTTCCCTTGCCCAGCAGACACGTTTTACATACACATGTTTATGAGCCAGTGCAGTACACAATTCATTTAGAGTCATGCTTATTAGTGATACGAGTAAGTGATCTGGACGTGCAGGCGTGTCATTAGAAGCACATGCTTTTCTCCAGCTGCATTTTGGTGCTGTTACATAGCAGTTAGCAGTGACATAACATAAACCCTCCAGTGCGGTTCCCCACGAGGACAGCTGTCGCTTGTGCTGGGGGATGGCCCCGTGCACTCCTACAGCCAGGCTGTCCTCCCTGGTGACTTGGTGGCTCCCGATGACTGCACCGCCTCCTGCTTCCTGCGCTTACAATGCTCTGTGCTGCTTCCGTGGGAGAAATGGTGAGAGGGGAGCTTTGTATCCAGCCTGGGAGAGTGAGAGCTGGACCACAGCCTCCAAGTGTGACTCCCTTCTCCTGTGAGTATCCCCTTCCCCTTTCAAAAACTTCTGGAGAACCTAGCATTTGGAGGAAGAGAAGACATCCCTGCCTTCTACATGCACTCCTGGTGTCAAAGGGGGAGAGCTCTGAATTTGGTGCGTTTCTCCTTCCAGGTCACGAGGACAAGTTTGTGCACAGACGACTGCAAGTTCCTGTGGCTTGTTTGCATTCTTGGGCATAGTCAGTGGCACTCACTCTTATCTTTTACTTCTTCCATATTTGCTCATAACTGGAATTTCTTAATATATATAAGGTGCCTTTTGCAGGAGTGAGTTGGAAGCTTTGCTGATTTCCATTTGCACTGGTCAGATGAAGGCCATCCCTCAGCACCACGCTGTCTTCAGTTCAGTTACTGTAAAGCTTAACTTTGGTAACTGTGGACTACATTTTTAGAAATGGACATAATCATGCAAATCAGGCAAGCGCTGGTGTGTGTTCAGCCTTTATTTGCATATCCACATATAGGACAACAGCAGCACCGGTACACAGGATTCTATGTGCAGCATGAGAGCTGTACACAAGTGTGAAAGTACTCTACCACCTGAATTCTGGAGACCTTTAGTTCAGACAGATGGTGTGAACCAACATTGTGTCCAAAAATTTCTAGAAGAGTAAAGATGTTGCGGAAGTGTAAATTGTTTGGGTTTGTGTAAGCATCGTGGATTTTTTTTTTTTCTTTTTGATTTTTCAGACACATATAACCGAACAGGAAAGGCATGAGTAAGTGGCTCTTCAGAGCCCTTCTCCTGTGCATTTTGCAGTTCCACTAAAAGCCTGGAAAATTTATGGGATGGATTTTAAGCTTTATTTGTCTTAAATAGAACAGGGAGAACAGAGCCCTAGTGAATCAGATAACTCAGCTGAAAACTGAGACTGACAGACCTGACAAGCACAGGCTCTCATTCTGATGACAAATCAATTTCACAGTGTATTTTAAAATGCTGAGAAAACCAACCATAAAACTGGCACCTCGGTGCCACGTATCTGCCTCCCATTTATTATCAAACTCTTTCTGCTTGGTTTGCTTAATAGCCAGCATCTGGAGCAGGGAGCAGCAGCCTCCTCTCCCGTGTGCTGCCCCCAGGGTAACCAGCAGAGCTCTGATGGTGGAGGTTGTTCGGAGAGTACCTGCAGAGAATACAAGGATGAGTCCAAGAGACCAGTTAAAGATTTTTTTTTTTTTTTTTATAACTACTTCTGCTTGAAGTTGCTTAATTATTTCATATAAATACTTGTGGCTTACTCCTGGCTGGCAGTCTGGGAAGTCTAGACTCTCCGTGCAGTGCTTTGTAGAAACAGTGTGGGATTTGCAGAGGGCAGGTATGCAGGGGAATGACAGTCGTGGACTTCTCTGTGTGTAGGTGCAAGCATTACCAGTCCAGTCACTGGGTTATTTTTACATAATGTGTTGAAGTAAATGGCACTGGGAGACTCTCTTAGAAAGCAGTGATGTGTTGCTGTGCAGTGGTAGCGTGGGCACCGGCTGGGTGACCACTCAGAGCAGGGTAAGTGAGCTCTTTAGGTGTTTAAGAGAAAAATGTTGACCACCTGGTTTCTGATGCAGTGTGGGAAAACTGGCAGGCAGACCGAGAAAGTCATTTCAACAGACATGAAAGTCACTCTGCCTTGGGGACACAGCTACCCTGACTAAACTGGCCTCTCCCATGAACGTGGCCTTGGGCTCTGGCTGATTGTGCACTTCATCTGGCTGTCAGACAGAGAAAGAATGTTTTACCCTCTGTGTACTGAAGTGTGAAACCCCATCATCTTCAATTGAATTATTCCCAGCTTATGAAGAAGAGGGAGGAGAGCTATTGCTCCCCTAAGGACAGCTTGTCGCAACAGAAGATACAGCTTAGAGAGTACTGCGCCACTGCACATGGCTCCCTGGATCAGGAGCAGCCTGTGTGGGGAAAAGAGGCAAGTTGAGGCATGCCTCCAGTACTCAAGAAACCACAGTGCAAACTTGTCGGAGGTACTGCTGACTTGAGAGGCATCTTCTGTACAGTTTAATGCAGCACTGGGCAAAGGTGCTAGGCTAGATGTGTGTGAGAAGCGTGGCAAATGCCTAGCACTGCACCTAGACTGCTGTGAGCCCCATCTCCATCAGGCACGAGCTGGATCGTGGTGAATAATGAGTGGAAACAGCACTAAGCAATGTGAAGAATCGCCAGGCTGCAAGACAGCCAGCAGGCTTATCAGTGTGAAATGCACACGTGATGCCACACACTATGCATCCTTTACTCAAAGACAATTTAGTAGACGTGTCTCCTGAAAAGTGTCTCTGATCAGAGGCTATGACATGTTTAAAATAGGGCTAAGTAGCCTTTGCCTGATTTGCCAAGACCTTTTCATGAATGCTTCAGCACCCAGGCTGCAGTCAGCTGACCCTTCAGCAGCTTAAACAGTTAGAGTTTGGGTTTGTGCAAACTTTGACTTCCTAAACCATGATGTTTTTCCATGAGACCTAGACTAAGCATCAGAGAGAAAGAGCTTAGTGAAATACCAGAGGATGGCACATCCTTGTAGTCAGACAGGAGTCTAACAGGGATATGCTCCCACTGCAGGAAAGGGAATCCTTTCCCAAGGGATTCCTGGCTCTTTGCTATTAGAAATGGTGAGTCTTAATGGGAACAACTTCTTTTCGCAAAGGTGTTTTCTAGAACATGTTGCTTGCTTGGTTTTTTGTCTTCCTCTGCACCAACGATATGATAAATTAATGACTTTTGTAAACGGAAGAATTAAAAAATCCATGATCAACACCTAACAGCCTTGCCTAATATCTGGTTCTCAGAATTCCTTGATTTAGTTGGTGTTTTGAGGGCTTTGTTGTGGCTGCTTTAGAATGACAAGGGTAGCAAGCAGACTCCTGTTTGAGTTTTTCTGAGAGACAAGCTGTGATTTTAAATTGTCACTTATCTCTGTCCAGCTCCTTTCCTTATTTTTCTCTTCTGTGCCTGCAAGAAGCAGAGAAAGTGGATTTATTTTCAAGTTAAGCTGTAATAAATGACTCTGGGAGACTCCATTAAGCGTTCTTTAAACAGCTGAATTAATGCTGTGGCCACGTAACCACAGCATGGATCCAGAGAAAGTGATGATACTGGGGACGCCTTTTCTTTTAGTCTCTGACAGCATACTCATGTCAAATATAATGGTTGTTTGCAGGATCATATGGTGAGAGAAGAAACCAGGAGTCTCACTCCAAAGCAGTGTGCTGTTTTGGATCTGGCACTGGATACAATCAAAGTAAGTGATTTCTATCGTTCCCTTGCTCCATCCCCAAATACTATTTGGGAGGATAGTGCCTATCCCAGTTCAGGAGATGACAGCATTCTGTCGCTGCTGTTACAGTGATAAAGGCACTAAACGAGTGGCACTGCCATGTCTGTGTAAACCTGAATAGGCTCAGGTGACTGGCACGTGCTCGCAGCCAGCATATTTATATTTTAAGTGCTTTAGAAGAGGAAAGCCATGAGCAGTTGGTATCAGTAGCGAAGCTGTTTTGTGACTTTTTCCAGCTTTTTCCCATCCTCACACACAATAGCACATAAATATTGGTTTGCTGGTTGCAATTCTTCCTCAGTATTTTTCCTGTTTCTTCTTACTCTTAGCAATATTTCCATGCTGGTGGGAATGGCCTGAAGAAAACTTTCTTGGAGAAGAGTCCAGACCTGCAGTCACTCCGATATGCTCTGTCTCTCTACACTCAGACCACAGACACTCTCATCAAAACCTTTGTCCAGACTCAGACAGCTCAGGGTAAGACACTTTTGTGTTGCTGGCAAAGCTGAATGGAGCTATCTGCTCTGTTCGTAATTGCTCTGTCTTGTACTGCCAGTTTGTAGAGTGCTTTTGGCAGTAACGTTTCTGGAAACGTGACAATTCAGAGCTTCGAAATTGGGAGGGAGGGAAAGGGGGTTATTTCCCACTCAACAACTACATTTTCAGAGAGCAGAAATATGGGAAACATAAGGCCTGGGGTGTTTGTGGTCTTTTTTTCTGCAGTCCTCACTTAACAGTCATGTTTCATGAATTAATATGGGTGGGTGACTTCAGTGAAATTTGAAGTTACTGTTCTGAGACTTACATGGCGGTGTGAGAGACCATCTCAGCAAGGCACCACCACAGAAACTAGTCAGTGCCTGTGTCACAGGCCAGCTGTCAGCAGCCTGTGTAGGTCTGACTAAGGCTGGTTGACAGCAATGTGATGAGTCACAGAGCTGTGTGCTGCCTGTAAAGGGAAAAGTCTCTTAGGAAGGTAACAAAAGCACTGTTTTGTCTGCAGCCGGTACAGGATGTATGCGAGCTAGATGATTACAAATCACCACAACATGTTAGTAAGCTGCTGGGATAGGTCACTGGAGTTCTTTGGTAGCTCTCTGGGTAGCTTTCTAGCACCATGCTAGTGGTGCTGTTTCATTGATTTGGAAGTGGAAAACAGTTAATTGTCTCCATCTTTCATTGCTTTCATGTAAACATCTCCAGATTGTTTTACTGAATAGTTTGGTCTATAGTCAAGGACCTTCACTGGCTGACTGTGAATCTCGTTAATCTCAGAAAGAGGGGACACATGCTGTTAAAGGTTAGGTCAAAACTGAAACAGGTGCTTGAAGTTATCAGGCTGTTTACATACAAGCCTTGGCATTGGACTACTACATCTCAGCAGCAAAAGTCATACAGGTCCATGGGGGTGTCTTTCTGCAACCTTTTTGCTTGGGATCCTTTTTTGCTTTAATTCTTCCAAGCCAATGAGAGCTGGTAACCCCACGGACTGTACTAACTCTGTCAGCATACTGTCATACCGAGCCCTAAAATCAAGGGGAAAGTGATCCGTAGCCAACATACTTTTCCCTCATGTACAAATGAGACTGCTTGATACTGGCATCCCCCAACCAGTGGCAAAAATACTGAGAGTTTTTGAGCAGAACAAGGTTTGGTTTTGAAGTTTTAAAGTGAGAAGTTGAGTGTAGTTTTGGAGGACTGAATCATCACTGCCTTTAGCAGGACGATATATTCTTGCTTAATTTGAAATATACTGCATAAAACCTCTGAAGTTAACTAAAGAGTCAGTAAGTGCATTTGAGAGTATGGCCCTATAGCTATGTTCCAGCAGAACAACGATGACATCCAGTGGCCAGACAGGTCAAAGACTGCTGCATCCACAAGGGAGTCCTGGAACTTGGCTGTTGCCTTTAGTTATAAAAACACTTTTTAATGGGGAACTTGTGTGCACAGTGTGTTCTCAATCTTTGCGGTTCTATGGCAAATGTTTCCCATTCTATATCCAGACCGTGAATTGAAGATAGGTTTTTGTGTGGATCCTATTACGTTTTTGTGACCAGCCAAGATACAAGGATGTGTGCAGCACTGCTGTTTTACGCTCCACACTACAGTCAGGAGTGTTTAAAATTAGAGGAAGAACATGCTCCATTGAAGTTGCAAAGTGGAAAAACCAAAGCTGATATGAGGAAACAGCTTCATGCAATGCATGATATGACTATAAAACTCCACTGAGTTTCTGCTAAACGAGTGTTTAGCAGATACACAAAAAGAACTGAACATAATCTGAGAGCAGCAGGCATATACAGAGTTGCCACAGAAATGTGTGTGTTGTTTTTTATTTTTGTTTTTGTTTTTTTAAGCAGCTTATAAAGAATTAAGCTCTAGTTTTAGGCCAAAAGATGCACTTATGACGAGGTCATTGATTGTATCTCATAGCTGACCAATGAAATTTCTTTGTGGCTTGTCTGAGTCACTTTAGGAGGCAGATATTGGGCATGGTGGGCCACTGAGCTGGTCCAAATCAGCATCTTCAACATCAGTAGGCTTGAGAGTTTTGGACCCTGTATGGGGAACAAAAGACTGGAGCTACATCACCTATGTCTGTAGGATCAATGATGCAATATCTCCGAGAAAGGTGTGACTTGCTCCTGGGACATTGCTTGCATACACTTCTCAGTGACCCCTGTTGGTACATTGGTTTGGAGATCTGCATGTGTGTTGGAGGAACAGAAGGGACAGCACTAATATTTACAGCTGGCATCTGCTTACCAGAGCTCTCTGATGTTTCCCTTCGTGAAGCCAAACTTCCCACAAACCTATGGGAGGAAATGGCTGCATGCAGATCTATTTAAATGCTGACTGCCTCTCTTACTTCACTGCCCAGTGGTTCCATCTTCCAGTTTGTGAGGTATCGGTTACCCTCATTATCTTACTGAGTAGGCTTCTGTGGCAGTATGCTGTTAAATGTTTGCTCTGCGAAGTTAGATCAGGGCTTGCAGTTCAGTTATGCCAGCACAAATTCTGATCTTGTTTTAACCCAGACAGTCCTGTACTTGCAGACAATTTTGCTGTCCCAAGCCTGTGTTGGTGTGGAAGACTTAAAAGCCTATTTGGTCTGTTAAGAGCTAGAACATTTGTCTTGTGTTTGTTTAAGTGACACCGCTAATTGGATTGTAATTCACACTCTTCTCTCTTTATCCTGCTTGCTTCTTGCCTTTTGAATTCTTGTCTCAGTGCATGATGGGAAAGGTATTAGGTTTACCGCTAATGAGGACGTTCTTCCTGATAAGGGTATGTTCAAGACTAATGTTGTTGCCATAACAACATTAGCCAGCTGCCTTGCTTTTGAAGTCATCTTGCCCATGCTCAGAAACCTTTTCCAGAGATGCATTCCCTTTAGCTCCCTATAGAAGTGAACTTTCACTGAATGCTTGCATCCCACAGACGGAGCCACGGGTTGCGTGGTGTAGAAGTCTGTGCCCTGCCTGAGAGCCTGTTCCAAAGCTTGAGGTTTATTCGCGGGATGTGAAAGCTGTCTCGAAAATGGACTGTCTTTTGAGAGATGCTACAGACTTGTTCCGCTACCCTTTAACATGGGCTGTGTATTGCCGTTTCAAGTCCTAGACTTGCATGCGTATGGTCTACTGAGACAGGCTACTGTAATACATGGTAATGTCTGTTATGCGCTCAAGGTTATGGCCGAGCTTGAAACATCTGGCTTGAAAGACAGGCAGCTAAAAGTCTGGGTGCTCAGGAGAGCCCTAAAAAATTAAGTCTTGTTGTGTTTCATGTTTCAATTTATTTTCTGCTATCCAGAGTCTTTTTGTTATCTTAGGTGAAAACATCTCTAACACGTTGCATGAGCTCAGTTCTGCAGTTTCACCTTCCACTGTCACAATACCAATGAGAATTTCATGCCAAGATTTAAATCTGTTGTCACAAAATGTGCAAGCATGTATATGCACACACTTCTACGCAACCAGAATATTTTTCATTGGCCATCTACAAAGTGGGGTTTTTTTTGTCTCTGAACATTTCAGTTAATAGAACAAAATTTTTGTATGAAAAGACAAGAACTAAGGTAGGACCAAAATTATCTTATTTTGTCTCCCTCAAAGGTAATGGGATGGTTCTGCTGTCATTCCTCTGAAACATCAGTACCTCCTTTATAACCTCTTAATTACACTAAACATTAGTAAAATGAAGACCTGAGTGTTTAATGGCTGATATTTCTGCAGGTGTGGCCTGATAAAGTTGTTATGTACTGTTGGTAATCTTGTCTATTCCCATGGACAATGCCGACCCTATAAGTGATAGACCCACACCATCAGATAGGTCAGCTCAACAATTAAGCCTCCTAATTTTAAAGCTCTGTGCTTATATACAGGAAAGAAGGAACACTGCCCTTCTAAGCCGGGAGAAAACAGTATATTCAAGATCATGTACAAATGTTACAGCCTAGAGGCTGTTTATTATACTCAGGTCAAGGATGAGAATCTACCCTGAGATAATAATCTGAGGTTCTGTTATGTTTACTCAGATACTTTTACTTGTATGTTAATGTGACTTTCACTGCCTACAGTTCTGCTGTGCTGTATAATTGTCTTCATAGAATTGCACAGATTAGCTCTCAATCTTTTAAATGAGTGGTTTTGCTGCCTGCAGAATGTTCTTGCAAAAGTTGATGTGTTAGATCTATCTAATCAAAATGTTTGTTTAATGATATCCTTCAAACTCCTTATCTTCAATTTCAAACACACGAATTCTTTCACTTAGTAATGTGTCTTAGCCTCAAAATTGACAAAACAACACTGCTGTTCGTAGGTACTCAGTTACCCTCTAGGTATCCCAATTACAACAGCATTGCTAATTGTCAGCCTGAGATCAGACAGTTATCAAAGAGAAAGTAGAATCAATCTTGCTATCTTATCAAAGACTTCATCTTCATTTTGCAAAGCAGTCTTTTTCTGTAATTTACATGACATCTTACTTTCCTACCCAGAAAAATGTCATCTCCGCATATTGCATTATAATTATGATTAAAAGTTAAAAAGTTGAAAACATCATAATACACAAATTGTAAAGTTCATGAGATCTTCTTCCTCTCTTACAACATATTATCTTTTCATCTGTGAAGCTACATCTTGTTTTCTCCCTGGCTAATTGATGAAGGGAAATAAGTATGCAAGTTGTGAGTGCTTCTGTCTCTTCATTTTTGGTGCGCAGCAGTGAAGGGATTCTCATTATCCTCTGAAGGGAGGCAGATAGGCAGTCAGGGTGACAACTTTTATCTGACATACAACATGGAAAAAGCTTCTTGGAGGGTGAGTCTGCGCTATAGCTCAGTGCAAATCACTAACATCTTTGTCTTTTTTTTTTTTCCTAAATTTTCTCTCTGGTGTGGTTTTTTTGTTTTGTTTTGTTTTGTTGTTTTTTTCATCATCCCTTCTTCCCTGAGCAGACAGGAATGCTGGTGCCCAGCACTGGAATGCCTGCATGTGCGCACAATAGCTTGGCAGGAATCTCTGAAAAATCCTTGCTCCCAGTGAGGGTCCATTGTCGAGCTTTAGATCTCTTAAATTCTTTTATAATTCTTACTAGTATTCTCAACAGGATGCGATCTTTATCAAGTGCAAAAAACATTAGTGTTTATGTGTGCTGGGCATGCAAGCCTGATATTATTTTGCATTTATGTTACATTATCAATGTGACTGAAAAGCTGGCTATGGAAGGTGTACTGGGAAAATGCTATTCTCTTGCTGAGGCCATAAATCAAAGACGTGTGCCAGTGAACAATAATGCATGCATGCACGGGGGGGTGTCCATTTTCTTCCAACAGGCTCTGGTGTGGATGATCCTGTGGGTGAAGTGTCCATACAGATCGACCTGTATACACACCCAGGAACCGGTGAACACAAAGTCACGGTGAAAGGTACAGCTAAGCATTTGTTACCGCTCAGGCTCTGACTGTGTCAAGGCAAATCTCCAGCTGGCAGTCATTAGATTTCTGTGTTAGCTCCTGTGACATGAATCCAGAATTCTTTTCCCTCTTTCAGATCAGGAACAAATGGGCTTCTCCAGTCCAACCAGTGACATGGCAGTGTACAGTTCTGTTGTTTATTGGCAGCGATACATGAAGTAAACAAAAATCAGATGATGGCTCTAACCAGGCGCCACAGTTTAGCCTGTGCTGTAGGGAACAGGGCAGCATGACAGGGCGATGTTGTGAAATTGCTTAGTGTAAACCGAGAGATCGCAGAGCCAGTAAGAGTTCAGAGGCTCCTCTCCCCCATCCTGAAGGCCACACTGGTCCCTGAAGAGCTGCTCTGAAAATAACCAAAGCAGTGATTCATCCCAGGCTTCCTCTTCCTAGTTTGTCTCCTTTGCTCGAATACAGCGTGCTTAACGACTTTAATTTCCTCTAAAGATTTATGTAAACAGCTCTTCAGGCCGCTCTTCTCCTGGCTAGATCTACACTGCAATGCAAAAACTGATTTTCAGAGCTATTTCCTGTGCTTCAGTCTGCTCCCTGCAGTGACCTGAGAGAGAATGGGAATTAAAGAGCTAATAATTCTGGGTTCTGGACCCACCCATGGATCATGGGCTTTGTTTGCCTTACCTGCAGTCTCATTTTCCTTTTCAACAGAGACCTTAATATCAGTCCCTAAAATGCCCTTTTTTTTTCTCATGCCACACATAATGGAAAGTTAAGCACTGAACCAGCAGGGCAGCCTGCCCAGAGCTACATGGATGCCTGTTTTTTGGACTAATTTCTTCACTATGCAAATGGCATAAGCTAAATGCTGTCCTCAGCATTAAATTCCCTTTACAGAACTTTAAACTAGAGCAAAAAAGCATATCTTTACATTACAAAAAAGCCCTGCCCATGTGTGTCAGGACACTCATGTGTTTTGAGTTGGACTTTGTCTTCTGAAACAAGAAATGAAAAGCAGAGCAGAACAGAAAGGTGTCCAGAGTAATGGGAACAAGTGAGTATTTACTGTAAAACAGGTTGTGACTCTCTCTTCCAGTTGTGGCAGCCAACGACCTGAAGTGGCAAACGTCTGGCATGTTCCGTCCGTTTGTGGAAATCACCATGATTGGGCCCCATCAGAGTGACAAGAAGAGGAAGTTCACAACCAAGTCAAAGAGCAACAACTGGGCTCCCAAGTACAATGAAACTTTTCACTTGTGAGTGTGAAAACTAGCCTGCGGATCTGATGTGGCAGGTTCAGGTGGGGTTTTCCAGTGTCTGTGAACAGCCTGCTCAGGGCTCAAAGGAGCACCTGAACCAGTAGCTTGGCCCAGCATTTGGTGTCTTGGCAGGAAAAGCAGGAAAAGCTAGATTATGGAAGTTCTTGCTGTGGATGGGACGCTGAGGTCTGTACCAGCTGTGTCCTTTGACTGCCTTCTGAAACACGTGTGTCCTGTCAGCATATTTTGCTGTGCTCCATCATTTTAACAAACTTTGTATCTTTTGCTGGTAGAGTTGAGGCTAAAAGTTCATGATGTATTTTTATTTCTTTCAGTCTTAATAGGTGGCTTTTATCCCAACTTGACCTGTGGAACATGCTTTCTGAACTTGTTTCCAAGGATACAGCCCTTTGGAACTGGTAGCAAGTTGCACCGCTAAAATTGCGGTCTTTCTCGACACGGAGTATAGATCTCTTCTTATTTGGCTTTCATTATTACAAAGGCATCTTCCTTCTTGGAAGGCTCAACAAAGGGAGCTACAGACTAGTGCTTACCCAGCTGTACAGTAGGAATGAGAGATGATGATCACCAGCAAAGACTGTAAACGTCTTAAGGGAGAGGGACTGTCCATATAATTTTTCTTTGATGTGGCGAAAGGCAGGCTTTCTCAAAGTGAAGAGATTTTGTCCTTTTTTTTTTAATTCGTTTAATTCTAGAAACATCAGAAAGGTTTGGGATGTAATTTTATTAGCTTTTGCTTTAATGGAAGGTTCTGAATCTTTAACAAAGACTTAATCTAGTTAAAATACTAATTACTGAAATGAAGCACCCTGAACAGAAGCAGAGATGTTTAAAGTCATCTGAGTTGAAAAATCTATTAGCATGGCTTTAATGTTCTCGGCTTCCCTCATTTCACAGTTTAACACACACATGTGAAGGCAACTTGATAAGGGTGATTCGTTTTTTAAGTAGCCAGGTTGTCCTCATCAGCCACAAAACAGAAAAAATGCCCATACACCATAGGTTTTCCTTATCCCTCTTTGACCAGGGATTTCTGTGGAAAGGAGTTTTCTGTGGCTCATCTAAGCACTCAACACCTGTATTTTGCGGAGGAGTTTATACTTTCTGAGAAACTGTAAGTAAACCTGTGTGTGTTTTTCAGCATACTGGGGAATGAAGACGGCCCTGATGCCTACGAGCTCCAAGTCTGCGTGAAGGATTACTGCTTTGCTCGGGAGGACCGAGTGCTGGGGATAGCAGTGATGCAGCTCAGAGACATAGCAGACAAAGGGAGCTGTGCTTGCTGGTGCCCCCTCGGGCGCAGGATTCACATGGATGAGACTGGGCTTACAGTCCTGAGGATTCTCTCTCAGAGAACCAATGATGAAGTTGCCAGAGAATTTGTGAAGTTGAAATCTGAGTCCCGCTCCACAGAGGAGGGCACCTGAGCCGAGCTGTGTAGTGTTCCCTTTTCTCTTCTGCCTTGTGCCAACATGTGCAAGTGTTCAACAATTCTCTTTTATTAAATACAAAAGGTTTTTTCTTGTTGTCTTTGTCAGCTCCAATAGCGCACGTGTGCTGTACAGGAAACAAATCCATCAATCTGATGTGAATTATTTATTTTTTAGTAGCTGGGTAAGACGCCATAGAGAATGAGACAATCTCTTCTTATTTAAGATGCAAATTCTGCTTTGTGTATATAAATTATTTTATATTGGAGGCTGGGTATGCTGGGTTTTGTTGATATGCAGCACTGTGATTTTATCCTCTGAAGCTGGCAGACGTTAAAAAGGTTCTACATAATCACACTAAGATACAAACACATAACTGTGTGGAAATTGGGAGAAGAAGAGTGATTTGGGGTTTTGGCAAAGCACAGTTATCTCTCGTTGAATTTGTGTACTATGGAGCTGCCAGGGGATGTTCTGGCACAGATTATACCAGTGTCCCAGTGTGATACACAGACACCTCAACGTCTGCTTGAAAAAGATGTTGCAAACTGCTCTGAAGATGCACACCAAATGAATTTATGACCATGGATGTGCTGCTGTGAGCATGGGTGAGACCAGTGGGACAAGTCCAGAGGGGCCTAAGATCTCATAGCCAAAAGCTGCAAAGGCAACACACCAGGAGCAGACTGCAGCTGCCCTGCCGGTGTAATTAGATGGTCGGTGTGTCTCGGAGAATATAAATCCCCACGTGCTGCTGGGAATCCTGCATCACCATGGGGGTACTGCGAGCTGCTGAACTCCGCGAGTCACACTTTGGCTACCATGCCCAACATGGTAAGGAAGAGAACAACATTACAGCCATGACAAATAACATGGCTGCTATGTACTTTTTCCACTTCAATATTATTTTGTTAGTTTTTTGACATAGGATTGGATAATTTAATACTTGCAGGCTTTCTGTAGCATTTTGTTACCCTGGAGTAGCTGATACCATTCCTTACTATGAACCCAGAGATGATGGCCTGCTTGGGGAGAGAGCAACATCTCTCCCCTCTGCAAGTACTCACTCTGGAGTGCTGGTCAAGGGGCAGCAGGTCCTTCAGTTCTGATCTGGAATCGCTGTTGGCCATGCTGCAGTTGCTCCACGCTGATTGTCATTAATCTGTGATTTAACGATACCATTGATAATATATTTGCACTGTCTTAAAGAAGCATCCTAGTTTTGTTTTCTTGCAAAACGAAACACTGTCCAGAGCAAAGTGATTGCAGGATGGTCAGAATTTCTGACAGAAAATTCATAAGCAGGAAGGTCAGGAGTAGTGATTGCACCTGAGGTATGTTTGTCGGAGGGTTTTACTCTTTTGGGGATTTTTTTGCTATTTCCAGCCGCTCTTGTGCTCTGGAAAGAGCAGCTGGAACAAGCCAGTCCTTGCCCATAAAGTACTGTAATACTGTCAATAAATTCAAGGACTGCATATTAGATGACTTTCTTTTTTCTATTTTCTCTGACACTTGTACAGCTCTATGATAAGACTCCTGTATTTCGTGGGCCTGCTCCTAGGGTTCTGAGACGGCTCATCTGCTTTGTTCTTGTCTGTGGTGTATTGTAATAGTGCTCTTCAAAACTCCAAGCTATTTGTCATGATTTTGAATCATTGTATGTGCCATTGTTATGAGAACTCTTAGTACAGTCTTTAATAAACTCTTTTAGCAGCATTTGGAGTCATCTTGTTGAGGTGTAACTGTAATTTGGTTCGCTAAATCACGTAGGGCGGAATCACTACTGCATCTTTGCAAATTACTCTCGTTTAGTACGTAGGTATTTCTGTGGTGCTGTCGATGCCCTGCAAGGGGTATGAGTCAGACAATTCCCCCCTCCTCCATGGTGCCTCCATCCTTGACATCTTTCCCTGAAGTTCTTGGCTTCTGATAACACACTGAGAAGTCACAGAAAAGCATAAACACTTCCTTTTCTTCTCCTGTCTGGCCTTTTAAGTCAAGTTTCATTTGTGCTCAGGTAGCCTCCTGAAGTTGCTGAACAGAAAGACTCAGGCAGGCAGTAGGATACTTTACAGATAACATACAAAGAAAAATAATTCTATACCAAACTTGATTCATACCTTCCAGTCTAATATGAGCATTAATACTCTGTAGATGGTATTGACCAGAGAGGAGAGAATAAACCTTCTTGATGTCAAGTAAACTACTACCCCTCTTCGTTTGTTGGGGATGCTGCCAAAAAAAATTTCCAGCAGACAAGCTCAAGTAAATCAAAGGACTCATATTTCATGATAATTCTCTGAATTTTTGCGATGTGAGATGCCATTTTTTCCTTAGGTAACGTACGCTGAGCAATGCAAGGATCTTGGCTAGCTCACAGTCCAGCTTGTATCTGTATTTCTGTTCCTGGCTTCATCACAGGGAAGTCACCGAGTTTGATGGTGTATCCCGTGTGATGTGTTGTTAGAAGCAGGACTTTAAAGCCCCACTTCACTACCAACTGAGATGGTGCACATCTCATCAGCATGCTCGCTTGTCATCGCTTCAGCCAGCGCTGCCGTGGAGGCAAACCAGTAGAGAGCTGTTCAAAGGAGAAGCATCATCTGTAGCCATTGGGAAGAGGCCTGGGCAGGGCAAGAGGTTTGGCTTTATTGACAGAGCCGAGAACCAAAGTCTCCTGAACGCACTGCTTATCCACCAGTCTGGTGCTGCTCCTGCAAACCAAGTTTGTGAACGTTTAAATTGTAAAATCAATTTCCGTAAGTGTTGCTCTGTAATATGTTTGTCTAAAATCATCTACATGTCTTGCCTTGTTTCTTGGGTTTACACTCATTGGGACGCTTTCAAATTTTCTGTCCTGCGTGAAAATTCATGCAGACTTGAGCTACAAACATGCAGACTTTTTGTTGTACCTGTGGCAACAATACTGTGTTGTGTACATGTCTCTCTTCACTCTGAACACTCCTCAAAGTGACAGCTGGATATAGGATAGACACTGTGTGTACCATATATATACAGACATAATAAATACATCAATAAATAGAATACATATGTTATAAATACATATATACTGGTGTACCTGGGGTGGAAACAGCTATCCTGAGTTGGAAAAGGCTGTTCCAAGAACATGGTGGCAAAGATGGCAAGCAGCAGGGAGGGGTAAGTTGCCTGCCATCCTGTCCAGGGGTCTGCAGAGGGGAGCGACACTGAACTTCAGGTGGGACAGGAGAGAGGTGAGAGATGAGCTGGATTTTGGAGGCAGGCAGGTGAATTCTGCCGATGGTCTGGCTGTGCTTGCCTGGGGTGTTTCCACTGGGTCTGTGGGAACAGCAGAGTGGTTTCGGAACAAGAGTCCAGCTCGCACAAATCCTGCTTCCAAGAGTGGTTACAAGCAGCAGTCCGGAGAAGGCTAAGAACAAGCTGAACTAATGATGCTTCCTTCTGATGCTCTTTATGATGCTCGCAATTTTTAACTCTGGAGATATTCCTGACTTTGTGGTTTCTCTTTAATCTAAGCTATCCTTCTGTCGCCCCTGGAGTCCCTGTAAAGGAGTTCCATGGATTTACTAGTTGTTGCATGAAGGCCTATAGCTTTGGGGTTTTTTTGAACCTGGTTCCAACTAACTTAGTTTAGTGGTCTCCATTTTTCTGTTCAGAAAGATGCTGAATTGCTCTCCTACCTGCCCTTACTGGGGCAATGAAGATAGTGCAGACCTCTACCATATCCCACCCTAGTCACTGCTCTTTGAGGCTGCAGTGTCCCAGTTTGTTCGGTTATCCCAAACCTTAGATAATCTTTGCTATTCTTGAACCTTTTCCATTCACATGGATCATATCTGAGCTATGAGGACCAGAACAGCCTCCAGCATTCAAAATGTGGACCAACATCCAGGACATAGCCTTCTGAAGGTAGAAGTTTGCTCCTAATCTTAAGAGTAATAGTTGTTCAGAAAACTTACAGGCTGCCAGCAGAAGAGACTGGCAGGCTGCTGGAGGAGCAGGGAGCAGGCACGTTGCCAGACCTCCCTGGTGGCAGAGGGACCTTTTTTAGGAACCCAAGAGGGGAAGTTCAAGAGGTTGCTGCAGCTCGAGGATCTCAGTGCTACTCAGAGCAAACCTGAGAGAGAATGAATCCACCCTGCTGAGCATTCAGTGGATGGTGGAGAGCTGTTAGCAATCCTTTTATTTCTAGCCTTTATTTGAAAAGATGAGATAATTTTCTAAGGATAGAGAGAAAGAAAGAAAGCCCGGCTTTTGGACTTAACAGAGTTTTTGATCTTTAGGAAATTCCCTTCTAAAGCTGTGGCCAGCTTGGGGGTGAGACAGCAGAACTTGAAGGGATGACACGTGCTTGTGAGCATGTGATGGGGATAAAAAGACCTTATGGGAAAGGATGTTGTGTTTCTGGGTGTGTGATGGGAGAGAGGAGAGACCCAAAGGCAGAGGTGGGGAGGGTGGTTTATCAGTCTTACTGGAAAAGTTTAACAAGTTGATGGATGGAGCCAAGAAGGTGGCAAGAGAATGGGAGGGTTTAGGGAGGGACTAGGGCAGACTGAGAAGGCAGCTGGCACTTCAGGCGTGGGATCAGGGTATTCAGTTTCCCTGTTTCTGGGCAGCAGCAGGGAGGGAGGAGGCAGTGTAGTGGCAGCCGAGGAGGTCAGGCTGCTCGTGGGATTTCCTTCAGACATGTCATCTTCCTCCTTTTCTGCTCTTACGCTCTCATTTCCTCCCTTGTAGAGAAAATTCTGGATGTAGGCCAGTGAACATGTGCAATACAGGTAACGAAGCTGGTGATATCCCCTTGTGCTTGGTGGAACATACTCTGTGGGTCTGAGCCCTCCCTGGGGGATCTGGTATAATCCACCAAGCCCCTCTGTCGAGCCAGGAGTGTGGACACTTGGACGACTTTTTTCAGGACCTCAGTTCTCTGATACTTGAAACTATCTTCTGAGTTGCTACCTGTGATTTATGGCCAATCTACAAATACTTGTTCTTGCACCACAGTGGTGTTTATGATGATGAAGTCCATTTAGTAGCTCCTGATGCTTGGATAACATTGCACTCTCCACTAAACTTTGTTCTGCTAAACTGGACAAGGGCTAGACTTCTGTTCATAAGGAGTGCTCTCCATTTCCAGTCATCTGTGCAGAGTTTCTTTGCATCTGCTCTAATGTGCAGCTCTTCTGGCACCCCTTATTCCTAACTTTAACAACTTCTCATTGTTAGTCACTGCCTTTGTGGGCTTCTCATATTTCGCGGCCCATTTCTGTTATGTCACCTCATAGTTGTTTCACTAACCCCAGTCTCCTCCAGCTTCACCCAGAGTTCCCATCTGACTAGGTATGCAGTGGTTTTTTTGAGTCCACCTGGACTTTGAGCTGCCAGAGTTGTTCTTAGAATGAGGTTTGCCCAGCTGCAAGCTGTGGTATGATTCAGTTGGTTCCTGAATGACACTGAGTGCCTCTTACCGTCACGCATTCAGCTCTGCAAGTGGCTGCTGCTCCCAAGTCATCTCAGAAGCAATGGATCCAGCTTACAGAAATGAATGGCTTTGACAGGGTGGAGCTGGGAAGTCAGCTAGCAGAGCCAGGGTCAAGTTGGTCCTGCACATTCTAGCTGTGCCAAACCCACACTGCCTTTTGCCTCGCTTTCCATCCTTCCTTGTATTATTCTTTCCTTGAAGACTTTTAAAAATTTTCACGCTGTGCAGGTCAGCCTAACAAGCTGGAAGTCACTTGGATACGTGACACATTTTGCACATTATTCTCCAGTCACATAACCTCCACCTTCACAGATGAACAAACCCTTGCTGCCAAACTTCCAGTTCCGCATTTCTGTGTTATCAGAAGCGTAGCGGGGAAGTGATCCTTCCCCAAGGATCAGAAGGGTTTGAGCCCTCAGAACCTTTAGTGACCGTAGCGCAGTACTTTTTGTTTCCTCATTTTCTGTTTCAGGCCATTGCTTTCTCTGTGGGCAGTCCCTCTGAGGCCAAGTTCTGCTTTTGTGGGATTTTTTTCACCTGCCTGTCCTTGAACCTCTTCTTCCTGAAAAAGGTGCGTATGATAGAAGGGACTCCAGGGTCCCTTTGTAGCCTGTCCCTCAGTCACCCATCACCATGAAACAGGCTTTAGACTCAGACTAGTCCCCAGGAACATCTGCTCTGCTCCCTCTCAGGCCAGAAGACCAAGGAAATCCTCCAGCATCATATCAGCAACCTAAAAAACTCAAAAAAATGTGGTGAGCGATGAGAAGAGAGAAAGCCAGAACCTGAGCTCTGCTGCCACCTTAGAAAAGTCCTCACTCCTAGACATGTCCGATTCAAATACAGCCAGAAGAACAGGCAGGTGGACTGTGCCTCTCTAGTCTCAGACCCTGGTAACATCTATCAGTCTGACCTGGTGACGTCCATACCTGCAATCCTGCTTAACACTGAGAAAAAGCAAGATCGTGAGATGCTTGAGCTGAGTTTTTTAGCACCTTTTGTGCATTGCAAAATGCACTGAAAATTAGAGCGGTTACACTTTGGGAATGAAGAGTGATAGTTCCTGGCAACCTACGGATGACAAGCAGAAGTATGGAAGTGTAGCATTAGTTATTTCAGTACAATCTAACGCTGTGTGATAAATAATGTAAACATACAGATAAGATTCAGAATACTTGGAGACAAAAGCTTTTATTGGAGATACTGATCTTGCCCTCCAGCACTCAGGATGATGGCAGGCTGGCAGGGCTCATGGCAAACTGTGTAAAAGGCTTCTCCCAGCCCAGTAAGGATTTCGCTTGGAGACCAAAGCACTAGCTTCAAGTTCTTCCGTGACAAAGTACGTAGCACTCTGTGCTCTCAATCTATGTGCTTCAAAGAACCTTTGTATTTTCTCTGTTCCCTTGGCATGATTAATTCAGATGAACTTTAACCAGTTCTTATTTATCTTTGCTTGATTTTCAATACACATGGGGTTTTTTGTTGTGGTTTCAGAAACTGAAAGACCCTTTACTCATCCTTGCATTTAAACTGCAAATAAGGATTCACAGGAACTATCCTGTGCTTTTATGAGTTTCTCTTTTTAGTATTTCCACTGCTTATTGGAACCAAATCCAGAATAACACCTCCTTTTGTCATCTTTGTGACTATGTGCTGACAAAACCTGTCAGTTGTCACATCTGGTAGTGCCATTATTAATAGCAGCTGATCTCCAATTGCTGAGATGCTGGTTTCCTGTAATGAGAACTGCCAGCCAAAAGGATTTCCATCTATTGGCTATAATTCAGATGATGTGAGAATATCAAACCTGTGAACCAACCCATGGGGAGGTACATTGGAGTTAAGCGAATTTTGCAAACAAAGCTGCACCCACAGTGCTGGCTGGGCATCTTTTTTCTTTTCTTTTATTTTTTTTTTTCATCCCCTTGAGATGCTTTTTCATAGAATTGTAGAATCATAGTATTGTTTGCGTTGGAATGGACCTTATAGATCACCTTTTTCCAACCCCCCTGCCTTGGGCAGGGACACCTTCCACCAGACCAGGTTGCTCAAAGCCCCGTCCAGCCTGGCCTTGAGCACTGCCAGGGAGGGGGCAGCCACAGCTTCTCTGGGCAACCTGGGCCAGGACCTCACCACCCTCACAGGGAAGAATTTCTTTCTTCTATCTGATCTAAATCTCCCCTCTTTCAGCTTGAAGCCATTACCCCTTGTCCTATCACTACATGCCCTTGTAAAAAGTACCTCTCCAGCTTTCTTATAAGCCTTCTTGAAGTACTGGAAGGCTGCTCTAAGGTCTCCCTGGAGCCTTCTCTTCTCCAGGCTGAAAAGCCCCAACTTTCTCAGCCTTTCCTCACAGCAGAGGTGCTCCAGCCCTCAGATCATTGTTGTGGCCTCCTCTGGCCCTGCTCCCACAAGTCCAGGTCTGTCCTGTGCTGAGGGCTCCAGAGATGGACGCAGGACTCCAGGTGGGCTCTCACCAGAGCAGAGCAGAAGGGCAGAATCCCCTCCCTCGACCTGCTGGCCATGCTGCTTTTTATGCAGCCCAGGATACAGTTGGCCTTCTGGGTTGCAAGCACACACTGCTGGGTCATGTCGAGTTTCTCATCAGACAACACCCGCAAGTCCTTCTCAGGGCTACTTTCAATTCATTCTCCACCCAGCCTGTATTTGTGCTTGGGATTACCCTGACCCATGTGCAGGACCTTGCACTTGGTCTTGATGAACTTCATGAGGTTTGCATGGTCCCACCTCTCAAGCCTGTCCAGGTCCCTCTGGATGGCATCCCTTCTGTCTAGTGTGTCGACCGCACCACACAGCATGGTGTCATCTGCAAACTTGCTGAGGATGAACTCAATCCTACTGTCCATGTCACCAACAAATATGTTAAACAGTGCTGGTCCCAATACAGACCCCTGAGGAACACCATTCATCACTGGTTTCTACTTTGACATCAAGCCCCTTCCAACCCCGAACATTCTGTGATTCTGTGAAGCCGTTGACCACAACTCTTTGAGTGCAACCATCTAGCCAATTCCTTATCCACTAAGTGGTCCATCCATCAAATCCTTGTCTCTCCAATTTAGAGACAAGGGCATCATGTGGGACACTGTCAAATGCTTTGCACAAGTCGAGGTAGATGATGTCAGTTGCTCTTCCCGTATCACCAACACAGTAACCCCACTGTAGAAGGCCACCAAATTTTTTCAAGCACAATTTGCCCTTAGTGAAACCATGTTGGCTGTCACCAGTCACCTCCTCATCTTCCATATGCCTTCACGTACTTTCCAGGAGGATCTGCTCCATGATCTTGCCAGGCACAGAGGTGAGACTGACTGGTCTGTACTTCCCCGGGTCTTCCTTTTATCAATTTTTAAAAATGGCGGCTATGTTTCTCATTTTCCAGTCAGTGGGAACTTCACTGGACTGCACGACTTCTCTAAAATGATGGATAGTGGCTTAGCAACTTCATCTGACAGTTCCCTCAGGACCCATGGATGCACCTCATCAGGCCTCATGGACCTGTGCACCTGCAGGTTCCTTAGATTGTCTCGAACCTGATCTTCTCCTACAGCAGGCAGTTCTTCATTCTCCCAGTCCCTGCCTTTGCCTTCTGTGACTTGGGTGGTGTGGCTGGAGCACTTGCTGGTGAAGACAGAGGCAAAAAGGTTGTTGAGTACCTCAGCCTTCTCCATATCACAAGTAATCAGGTCTCCCATTTCCTTCCAGAGAGGGCCCACATTTTCCCTAGTCTTCCTTTTATCACTGATGTGCCTGTAGAAGCTTTTCCTGTTGACCTTGATGTCCCTGGCCAGATTTCATTCTATCAGAGCTTTAGCTTTCCTAATGTGATTCCTGGCTGCTTGGACAATTTCTCTGTATTCCTGCCAGGCTACCTGTCCTTGCTCCCACCCTCTGTAGGCTTCTATTTTTGTGTTTCAGTTTGTCCAGGAGCATCTTGTTCATCCACGCAGGCCTCCAGGTGTTTTTGCCTGACTTGCTTTTTGTTGGGATGCATCACTCCTGAGCTTGGAGCAGGTGATCCTTGGATCTTAACCGGCTTTCCTGGGCCCCGCTTCCCTCCAGGGAGTGCCTGTGGCACTGTAGTGAGCAGATCCCTAAAGAGGCCAAAGTCTGCTCTCCTGGAGTGCAGGGTAGAGAGCTTGCTGTGCACCCTCCTTACTGCCCTCAGCACCTGGAACTCCACCATTACACTTTCCCAAGACTTCCTCCTGTGACCCACTGGTGTTTGGCAAACTAAGGAACATAAATCTTGCCTGTCAGCATCTTCAGAAGCAGAAAATACAATTTACTATGATTTACCTCATTCCTAGTCACAGTTAGAGATTCAGAGAGGTGTATCACTTTGGCAGCTGCGAGAGCTGATGAAGTCAAAAAGCCTCCTTTAAGTTGCTGCTAAACATGGTCAGTTTATCCTTCCCTCGAGCGCAGCTGCGTGTCAGGCTGCAGATCCTTATTTGGAATTATTTTCGTGCGCCTGGAGTCGAGCCTAGGTCAGGTCATCTGTTTCATCAAAGGAGGAAGTTTCTGAGGATGACCATCACGGATGCAATAAACCCACACAATAGCAATCAAGATTTTCTCTCAAAGCTTGGCAGCAGCAATAGCCTATTCCCTTGTGTGTGGGGGGGTGTGGGGGGGTGGGTGGTGAGTCTGAAGACACAAACACGCTCTGTGTTTCAGGGAAGCTTCTTGTTCAATTTTGAAACATTTTTCAACAAAACCACCCATGCTCTCGCAGATACCCTCAACCCCCACATGCAGCACATGTGAAGTCTTTGGGGCATTTTCTTCCTTGGTCCTTCTCTCCCTATTGGACTTAGCAAAACGGGAGACCACAGTTGGTGCTGGATGTGAAGCTGTTGTATTACAGCTGATTTCTCCAAACCACCTTTTCTTTAATCTGATAGCACTGCATTAGCAATCCCTGCACATTTTTCTGCAGGGGGAGCTTGTAGTCCAGTCTAGACATTGGAAGTAGAAAAAAAGAGCTGGAGAACATCTGTTTCATCCAGCTGGAGTCTGGATCAGCTAAACTTCTGCCATTACTCCCTGAACAAAGGAGGTGCAGGAGCTTCAGTCACTTGAGCAGTGCTGCACGCTATCAGATCCGTTCTCTGAAAGTGACAAGTTATGAAGGAAATGAAAGCAAAACCACTCTGCAGAGGAAGTTTTTCTTCATGGATTTGTCAGGCAGTGACATGTTTTTTTTCTTTGGGACACTCTTGAAAACAGAGAAACATGAACGTGACAAGCCAGACCTCTTCCACTGGGCAGCTCACAAGCTCACACATTAAACCTGGTTTCCATGGTTCTGTGTCAGCCAAAGCAAGGATTTCCATGGCCATGAGCCCGCGGGTGCAAGCCATGCTTCCTAGCAGTCGCCTGTTAATTGGCATGACGGCACTTGGTGATCAACCCCTCCCCCTCAGTCTGTTTTGGGCCCGTTCACAGTAAAAAGACACCTTCCTAACCAGGATATGCCCTTTAAACTTCATAGACATAATGATGCCGGCAAATGCCTTTCTCCACTAAAAATAACAGCAAACAAAATGGAGGCTGATATATTTGGCGTGAGAAGTCTTTTTCTTCTCTGTTCTTGACAAGTCATTTACTGACTTTCTTTTGTATTTAATAACATTTTTTGTCCAGACAATCAAGGTGAGTTGTGCCTATGTCCATGTTCAATCGTTTGTTTCTGCCACTGAGAAAATCTGAAGGATTCACCTGTGCTGCCTGGAAGAACTGCAGCAATCAGGCATTTTGCTGGAAGTAGAAAATAGTTAGCTAAAGTGTGTGAGGTTTGAACCAAAGGGAAATAGAAGAGGGGGTAAGAAGGGAATGTGTCTGGAGGATATCCCACTTGTAATTTTCTCTGCACAGTGTGCGATGATGAGATGGGAGATAAAGAAATACGTTTTGCTGCTTGACATTGCTGCTGCTCAGTCCCCAGTGTCTGCCTGGTGCCATCCCTAAACCAGTAGCAGCTAATGCTCAGGAACAGCTCACATCTCTTCTGCAGAGCACTGGTCTCACAATATAATGAGCATCAGTAAACCAAGTGTTAATGCTGTAGCCAATGTTTTCCATACTGTGGCTTTCATCCGAGACATGCAATGTGATTTTGAAAGATTGACAGAAAAGCGTGACTTGGCAGAAAGCGTCGCTAACATGATTTCTAAAGGCAATCCTCTCAAGAAATTAAAAGCCATCAACTTCTGTAACAGAAGAGCCCACCAGTTCTCTCATAGCTTACCACCCCACCATCTGCCCAAATCACTGCAGACTGTTATGGCCTTTTCCTATACTCCACCAAAGCAACGATGACTGCAGTATGTATAACTTCCATAGAGTTAGAGCCAGGGAAGGACCAGTAGACCATTTTGATTCACCTGCCGCATTGCTCAAAGTGCATCACCCAGTTAAGTCTGCATTGAGCTCAGTGGCTTTGTACGTCTGTCACCTCTTCCAGAAATATACTCTTCATCTTGCTGCTAAAACACTGAGAAATGGAGATCAACTGTTGGTATTCTTCTCTACTGGTTAATGGTTTGGAAGTGTTTTGCTTCCTCACACTGGTTTATTTGTTTTGAGGCTTCCAGCCACTGGTTCTTATTTTATTATGCAGTCGTGACAGAGGTCAGGTGTTCAGAGCAAGAGAAGATGGGAGGTTTAATGGGATTGCCTAGCTGCAGATTTACGAGAAAAGCATTACTTACTGAAATGAACCCACATGGACCTAATCAGCTTGGAATTAGGTCCAGAACAAAGAAGGAAGAAATGCCAGATAACAAACCATTGCCAGGTTGTATGCTTCAGTACTTCAGAAATCTGCTGAAAGGATATGGCAGTGTTCCCCCCTTCTCCATCCCACTGACCAGCTGGTTAGAAATAAGCTAAAGCTAAATATATCTGTTTCTTTCTCCCACCTCTCCCATGAAGCACCAGAGACTGATCTAGTCCCTTCGCCATGGGTTATGGGTAGCACGAAGCTTCCCTTTTCTTAAATGTCTCGTTGGTTCACCTTGCTCAAATGCTCAAGGTCCTACTGGTTAATACATTTGGGATCAAGCAGAAATATTCTTTCATGTCATGTTGACTTGTCCTGCAGAGGGTTTCAACCCAGGTCTTCTTGGCATCTTCAAATAACTTTCCAAGCTACTTCGACATCTCAGTCCCAAGTAAAATTTTTTCTGTGAAAGGGCCTTGCCTGCTGGAGGTCTTTCAATTAATCCTGTTACCAGTTTGTGGTAAATAGCAGGTCAGCCCTCTGAGGACTGAGATATTTTTGTCAGTTAGTCATCTGGGTTCTTACCACCTTCTCTTCTATAACTAACCAGTTCCTCAGATTATCTAGTCTGACTATATATCTCTGTAGAATATGCATCCTAGGCAGAAATATTTTCCTTTTCCCTATTAAACACAAGCCTTCTGAATCTTCAGGTATTTCTTTCTATGTGACTAACTTTGTATATAATTAAGAAAATGCAACATCTAGTTCTAGTACAATCAAGGAAAGAACACAGTTATTTTATCTCTGCAGCAGAAGCAATGCTGGAGACTTGTGTTTCTTTTGGTTAGATTTCCAATTTAGATTACACAGGGCCTCTCTGGAGGCCCCTATGGCTCTGCAGCCACCTCATGTTTGTCACTTGCATGGAGCAGGCATTTTACTACTACATAATGGACCATTTTGCAGAACTATAAACACTGCAAAATACTGGCATGGGGTATTTGGTGAGGATGAAGTGGCTGTCTTGTCACATGGCATGAAAACAAACCTCTTTTTCTCTACAGCATGGCAGCACAAGCAGATTTCCCACATACCTGCTACACCAGCGTTCACAGAATCACAGAATCACAGAATGGCAGGGGTTGGAAGGGACCTCTGTGGGTCATCTAGTCCAACACCCCTGCCAAAGCAGGGTCACCTACAGCAGGCTGCACAGGACCTTGTCCAGGCGGGTCTTGAATATCTCCAG
>Ga0065711_1026900_pt1 | contig 57442 bp, 37 predicted proteins | sample Hoacrofraction12_FD_59098 | JGI IMG/M metagenome (GOLD analysis project Ga0065711, IMG submission 59098) | Hoatzin crop microbial communities from Cojedes, Venezuela - Epithelial fraction 12 v2 (version 2) | ecosystem: Host-associated > Birds > Digestive system > Esophagus > Crop | place...
AAAAAAAAAAAAAAAAAAAAAATCAGGTTGAAATCATATCATTCTTCTCATAGCAATAAAAAACGCTCATGTTCAGTTTTCCCAGAACGTCTCTCTGCCTCAGTTGTGGCAGCTTCGACTAGTCAGGGATTGCAAAGCATTTTCACTTTAAAGGTCAGCTGCTTCAGGGGCCTGAACTCAGTTTGCCCTGAAATTTGGTATGCATTGTTCGGTGTGCTGGGGGTAGGGGAGTCTGCCCAATGTCAGTCATTTGGCTAAAAGAGTCTTCAAAGATATATATCCCAAACTCATGTTTTTTTCTTAAGCTTGACAAATTATAGCAATTTCGGTGCGTGCAGGCTCAGTGATCTTGTTCAGGCCCCCAGAGAGCATCCCCATCTCCTGCAGAGCTCTCGCTCTCAGGGCAGGGCAAGGCAGCACCACTGCAACTGATCATTCACCAAAGGACTTTTGTAGCTGCAAGTCTCAGAGCAAAACAGCATTATATAGCATAGCTAGGCAGATGACAGTCAAAAAACTTTCTACTTCATCAGTTCACACTTGAGTACCTGTCAGCTTTATTGCAGCACAGCATAAAACTGGCTGCAGGCAAACACCTTTACACAGAAACTTCTAGTCTTGGCGTAATTCTTATGCTTTGACATGCAGATGTACCATGAATTATGTTTTTTTCATCAACAAGATAACTCTGCTGTTGCTACTTTGCACTCCCTGCCTTATTTTGCAGGAAACATTTGGTCTGTTTGCATCTGTTTATGGAAGGAGAACAAGCATTTCAAGGGAAAGAGAAAAAAGAACAGCAAACTGGGAAAATGCTTTCTCTGTCAGCACTACAATATTAATAGCGCTTGCCGTTTTGCCCAGCAATAAATAAGCCATTCTTTCCTTAAAAAAAAAAAGCAGCAAGAACACACCCTTAGCCAAAACCATTCCAAGCAGAAAGGCCAAGTTTCCATTAATGCAGGACTACATTAATTATATGTCTAAACAGTCCATGGCCTTTGCAGAAAGCAACTGATCTCTTTCAGAGCTATTACTTTTAAAATACATTTTCAGTGGTCAGCAGAGTTGATCAGCAAAACAACCGCTGTTCTAGGCGGGTCTCTCTTCGGTGGGGCTGGGAATGCTGAAAGATGGGGAGCAGGGCAGGGGCAGGTCCCACGCGCCCGGCTGCGGGGCAGCCAAGGCTCAAGTTCAGTTTCCTCTCAAATAAAAAAATTCTGCTTCAAATCTCTGGTTGCACTAATTCATAGAAAGAAGCTCAATTAGTTCTTGCTAATTCATAGCTGCGAAATATTACTATTCAAACCTCCCGTGGCTTAAGTTTCTTTTAAAATCCATATATAGTTACAGAACGCCTGTCTAGCAGACTTGCTGATCCAGCCTAGCTCTTTCCTCTGGAAAGTCTGACATGTCAGGCAGCTCTGTAAAAAGTTAAAAAGGCAGTATCGAGTGTACTTCCAAAAATATTTGTTTTCTATATTTGTGTTTACCATCTGTTGCTAATGGAATAAAATTTCAGGAGCCTGTAAATGATCTCTTTCTTTATGAAACTGGCCCATCCTTCAGCAAGTCAGTTACCTGAGTGCTAAACTCCAAGAAAGCGCTGTAAATTAAGGACAAATTTGGTATTATTTTTTCTTGTGGTGTTGTTTTTTTTGTGTATGTGTGTGTATTGCACTAACATTTATCAATTTCTCTTGAAAATTAAGAAGAAAGTAATTTTTAATTACTTAATTCTCTACAAAATTGTAGTAAAAATTGAGAGTGATACATGCTTGTGCAATCAAATCTGAGGTGTGATGGAGTTCTAACCTGTTTTCTGTTCTTCCTCAAGACAAAGCATGAGATTTGCTGTTGTATGCCTCAGCCAGAAGGTGCTGAGCAGAAGGTTACCTTTTCAGGTTGGAGCAATTAACCAGTGTAAGCAGCTTCTTCTGAAGCGAATTAACTTTAATCATAGGGTCTAAACTAAATTGCATTCATTGTATTTCTACCATGCCATGGAGAAGCTTTTTGCCTGATGAAAAATCAGACAGAAAGAAAATGTTGTCTCGAAGATGGCAATGGCTTTTAATGTAGATGAATGATTTTGTGGCAGCCCTTCAAGTTGTGAAAACATTGCTGGTGTCACGCTAGCCTTAGGCAGATCTGATCCAGAACAGTTTCCACATCTTCAAAAGGGCCAATAACAGCTGATGGGATTTTATCAAATTGTTATACCAATTGCTATAAACTATTAGTAATTGAAGTACACCATCATTTTCATCTTTGCATTCACTGCTGCAGTGAACTAATAGCAGAGGAGAAATAAAGTAGAGGTGGTGTGATGAAATCAAAATATCTTGATGCTGAGCAAAATATGCAGCCTTTTTCTTGATCTTTATGTGTGGGCTTAGCTTGAGTGTAGATCTGCCTAAATACCTATTGCTCAGGGAGACACTTGTGATCTTGTAAGTTAAAAAGAATTGGAAAATCATGGCATTATCTCTTCTACCCATACCGCCTTCCCTGCTGGCTTCACTGAGCATCATATACATAAGGGCTGCGCTGCGGAGCTGCCGCCTCCTCCTCCTCTGAAACAAGAAAGTAATTAATGACCTCCAGTGTCTTTAGACCAACTGCCTTGACCGAGAGCCCCAGGGAGAGGGGCCGCTGGCTGCTGCGCTCCTTTGCGGTGTGGCACGAGGCTGTGCCCAGTCCTGCTGCTGGGAGCCTGCACCAGCAGCTCTGCAATGCCCAGGGGGCAAAGATGGCCTGGGGGCCAGCATCTCTGTTACAGCCCTGAGCTGTCAGAGACATATCACAGTGTCACATGCCACAGCAACAGGCTTGTGCACAGCTGCTGGACTGTATTAAAAAGAAAAGAAAAAAAAAAAAGAAGCAAAAAAAAGGTACTAGTATAACAGATGCAGTTTTTCTTGCTTTCTTCTTGTCATTGTTTTTAAATTAGTCCTAGATTAGATTGCAGTGAAATATTTCCCCAGATTACAGCCACGTGCACGTTTTTCCCCCTACTTGCAGATAGATGGTTGTCTTCCTTATTTCAAGACTGAAAATCTTGCGTTCCTGGACCTCTCTGTGTCTGTGCACTATTACCAGTATGTATTGGTTTTGGTGCTGAAAGGCTATTCTACTTCCCAGACTATCAAAATGTAATGCATAAGACAATCGGTTGTTTATCTTCCTTGATATTTATATTAACTCATAATTTACTGAGAGGTTGTCTCCGTCACTCGACCTCACAGGGGTTTGCAGGTATAAAAGTTTGGGAGCCTGTTCTGCCTGCTCAGAGCAAGTGGTGGAGACAGCGAGTCCATGAGTTAGGAGTTCCACGAGTTAGGAATCCCTCACGTTTCCCTAACTTGACATATTCCTGGCTCTGCCATTGATTTGCTCTATACCTGTGTACAAGCCACTTAATTTTGTGTACTATTTATATTTTGAGAGCTCATGGGTGCTTCTTAGCACCTTATAGAAGAAGTCTTTGTAGGAACACATCGTATCTCATGCTCTTGGAGCTCACACCCTAATGTAAAAATTTAGAAGTGTCAAGGTATGAGGAAACCATATGAGATGAAATATGTCTTGACCAGATACTACAGGGGTCTCACCTTATGGGGTCCAGTTTCTGGGACAGAGACCATCTCTAGTGTTGTCTTAGCTCAAGGACATAGTTGATTCTTCTGGATGTAACTGTGATTCAAATAAAGAATAATAGCTAAAACAGCACTGTGCTATACTAGCCATAGTGTAATTCAGATGGGAATTCAAACTCAAATGTGAACACAGGAGCAGAACCACAAAAATATCTAATAAAAGACTGGGCCTGAAATGCTTTGTTGGAGTGTCTCGGTTTCAGCACATTTCCACTGAAACCAAGACAGGGGTTTGTGGCTCCCCAGAAGCGCAGTTCCCCAGCACTATGGCAATTAATTCCCAGTTGAGATGCAGACTTTACAAAAAACCATTACTCAATAGCGACAAAATAGTATAAGAATGACTACTCCAGTGAGCAGCTGGAAAAGCTGCTCTGCTAAAAAAAGAACTGGATTTGTTTTGATTTAACTAAGCTAAACTTGAGGAAAACATAATTTCCTGCAGGCTTGAAACCTGACTTCTCAAGGAGCTCCAGAAGGGAATTTTGAGTCCCTGAGGCTGGCCCTTGGCTGCTGGACCACCCTTCAAAGGCAACCTGGTTTTTGGTCAGTTCTCAGAGTTGCTGGTTAAAGCACATCCATATGCTGGCTCTGCTCCTGCTGCTCAGATCGCTCGCTGGGTACCCAAGGACTGGGCAACAATTAAATTTCCATTTCAAAGGCCAAAATGGCACTTAAGTCTTGCCTAATGCTTATGCTGGTTTTCTTCGTAGGGCAAATTTTATCCTAAGAATACAGTATTCATACAAAAAAGTTGTTTCTCGAATATCAGATTATACCCATACATGACGGTAAAACCCTTTGGATTAGAGACAATTCTATCATTAGTTAACACAGTGTCAGGATTAGAGCTGAACTAAACCCACGTGCATCACAGTTGCATTGGTTTTCCATCTCCAGTCAGTATTTCTACCCCGAGGAGCACTAGGTTTTGTTTAGGGCTGTTGTGATAAAATACCTGGTGGCATTTTTCAAAAATTCGGATGGTTCCAATTTCTGACTGGGCCATTTTGTTTGTTAATTTCCTTCATAGAGTGCAGGTTAAAAAAAAAAAAATTGTTTGGAAAAAAACCACTATCTTACATATGAGTGAAAATTAAACTCAGCTGATGAATACAGCAGCCAGATCAATTTACTCAAGTATCAAGTATTTTTACATCTCTGCGGTAAGACATCTACACTGTATTTCCTTCTATGATGACAGCTGTTCCAATAGCTGTCTAGAACATTAAAAATGAGTTAGAGAAACTATAATATGAAGGTCTTGTGGTTTACAAATGCATGTTTTGGTGCCAGTAATGACTATTCCACCGTCCCAAATGTGTTACAGTAATGGTTGCCAGTTGCCATCAAAGCAATGTACATTATAAGAAGACATTAGCTTGTATGTACATCTTTGAACCCACATGAAACAGTTCATGCAAATTTTCATGTAATACTAAGTTACCAGTAAACAAAATCATAACCAAGATTTGAACAGTGAATTAGAATGAGATGGGTGGCTAAGGAGTACTCATCCATTAGAAACTGATGGAATATGTAGCTCACATATTACTGCAGTCTTTAATGGTTGGCGCAACATTTCAGATTTGAGCGAAGTCTTTATGTAGTATTGACCCATTTAGCTAGACTGACATATGTCTTTAATACTCTGAAGTACATCAATGATTTTCTGATAAAAACTAAAGCACCTTTTATTTTTTCATGATTTATTCATTGCCTGCAATGATAAAAGATTTATCATTCACACGCTTCATCCACTATAAAAGGCAGCCCCCTCCCTCTCTTTCCTAAGATGATGCAGATCAGTTTTTGCAAAGTTCATTGCTGTGACTCCATTTCAGCAGAAGGTAGCATGACCACTAACTTGTTAAATGTGTGAAAAAAGACTTAGGTGAAAATTCTTTCCATTTACTGTGCATTTTGGTTCACAATGAGAAGGGAAAAGAGAAGAATATGCTTTCATTGTCAGGCAAGCAGATGAAATTGTCATTAATTCATTCTCCTGGATTTTTAAGCTAAGTTAGAAGTTTCAGTTCGCCAGAGAACTGAAATTAAACCCAAATGAAATTATCAGAAGATTCTAATTTTTCATGATCCCTGACAAATCTCTTGAAAGCACTAAGCAGAGTTGGAAAACTGGAAGTTTTGAGATTCATGATGAAAAGATTAAGTATTGCAGGACCTAAACAAACTTACAAAGATGGCAGATAACTACAAATAACATTTTTGTTGATGACTGATGTTCTTCTTGGTTTGTTTATGTCTCCAGCATAGTCATTCTGTCTCAACTAACTCAAAAAAGCCCATTGTATTGTTAGGATTTATCATGTGTTATTTCAAGAAAATGCTTATTTATGATTTTAGGGGTAAAATCTTGCATTGGAGTCATCAGCAAACCTTACACAACTCAGCATAAGTCTCCCTTTCCAGAAATACTTAAGTTGTTAAGGGGCAGTAGCAGGTCCTGAAGTGCTTGTACTGTAATAAAATAAGAATATTCAACTCGAACAAGGTAACTTATTGAGTTCTTCAAGAACTATTCTTGGAACTAACATAATTTAATATTTTCTTTAATGATTTTGGCACAAAGACCTGGAGAATATTAACGAAATATGATGGTACCCAAAAACTGAGAAGCATAATCAATACGAGGAGGACAGAGAAGAATTTATAACTTGTACATTGAAATAGAAACAGGATGAAGTTTGGCAAAAACACATACTCTGGAACCGAGAGCAAGAACTTCTGCCTTGAGCTTGGAACTCAGCAAATTAAATGGCAGAAGAGGAGAAAGAGCTTTGGATATTAGTTGATCACAGGATAACTAAACCACTCAAATGCAGCTGTGGAAGAATCCAAGTGGAGCCTAGTGTATTTCAACCAAGATATTTTGGACAGAAATAAATAAGTATTAGTGTGTTTTTTAAAGTGTTAGTTGGTTTGTCTCTTCAAGTGAGTTAACAGAAATGTCACGTAAATGCAAGATTATTTCAAATGAAAAAAACCCAAACCATAAGAACAGGAAAATCTGTCTCGTGACAGAGACTGGAAGACACTAGCTGCATTAAGCCTACTAAAATAAAGCCTGAGAAGCAGTATAGCTGCTTTACATAAACATAATATGAGCTAAACATTAGGAACATATGAGAACCATTTAAGCTAAATGACTATATATACACACACATATAGCAAATAGACATAAACTGGATGGGAATGAGCCATCAAAGAAGAAAAGTTCTTGAACACCCTCCCAGTAAAACATCACGGGCCAAGGACTGAAACATTAGAAACAAAGGCTGAGCAACTCGTGGAAAGAATTACATACCATGGTTATCCCTTGTAATACGTTTCTGCAAGCCAGAGGGGTGACGGAGAGTGTGGTCCAGGTTCTTGCTGAGCTCATCCAGCTCCTTTTGATGAGCAGGGGAAAAGCCCAAGAACACCGACCATCACAATGCAACAATTCTGGATGGCTTATGGTGGGTGCTCATCAGAGGAGCAACTGCCACCAGGGCACATGAAGAAACCAGAGCTGCACAGGGGATGAACGGCAAAGGTTACTAATGCTGAATACCCAAGTACTGCTGGAGGGGAAATAGTGCCACAGTGACTGGCACCCACAGAGGGGACAGGAGGAGCCTGGAAGTGGAGGTAAGTTACAGCTAGCCAGAACACCAACTGGAAAATGGTGCCTGTCACTTCTGCATTTCTTATTTTCCAACTGGTTGACTCGAAAACCTGGACTTCATCTTGAAAATACATGCACTTGAAAAATCAGATCTAAGTTTTGTCACACTGGACACTTCAATACATTCTGTAAGTTGGGTTCTCTTACTTCAGTTGAGTTAAAATCAAACTGTAAACGCTCATTGTCTTCTATGAAAAACCCTCTCACAAATATTTCATTTCCAGTTCAACAAACTTTTCGTTTAAGGATCTATTAACAACCCAAACACTAAAGCTTCACAACATTTAAAGTATTTAAAACAGTCTTTGTGTCCTTAAGTGTATTTTTTCCTAGGCTGACTTTGCAGGAAAGCATGCTAAGCCTCAGCATACATTATCACAGCTGAAGTATCTACACCACAAACATAGATGTCTGATTTAACTGATGGCAGTAATGGCCAGTTATCCTTACTTGCATGGTCAGTACAGTGAGATAAGTCAGGGAAGTCCTGGTTTTTGGTTTGTGTTTTTTGTTTTTTTTTAAATAACAAAATACTGGAGGAATCTGTTTCTGTGCTGCCTTCTGAAAGACCGTGCCATGCCTTGGATACACATACCTCCTTCCCTCTTCTATTTTTTTTCCTCCTATGTTCATTTGCTACTCAAGACAGCCATTAGCGTAGCTCTCTTCCAGACATTTGGTCAAAGTGTGGTACGTCCATCATGACTGCCAGTAACACATCACAATTAGAAAAGTAGCTTTAGTCTAGACACATGAACAGTTTCATATTTGTATTTGTGGAGGCCAGATTAGCTGAAAACAGGTCAAAAGGAGCCCTAGCAAACACCCTCTCCACCATACCTTAAGATGAAAGAAACTATTTTTCAGGCAGCATGTTGTTTTTCGGAAGTTGCATGGGTACCTGAGAAAGATTTTATTTTTGCAGCGCAACAGGAGTGGAGTCCAGGGCTGGGCATAGTCTGCATCAGCCTGATCCGAGCCACGTCCAGTGCCGCAGATTCAGTGTGTGCTGTGACTGCTGCCAGTGCCGGGGCACAGTGCTGACAGGCGTAAGGTGTGTGATTACAGGGGTATTATAGTATAGGGTATCTAAAGCACAAAAAGTCATTTAGGGACTGAAACATTTGGAAGAATTGGTCTCAATCCTCTTTGCTGGTCTGAACCGAACAGCAACCTTGAGGAAGCTGCTGAAGTGGGTAAACAGAGACATCCCTCTCCGGTCCCCCGCAACAGGAGGCGCATGCTGCAGTCGGGGCAGTTGGGCATCGAGTAAAATAGGAAAAGATTACATTAGCCTGACAAGCAGAAGGTAACTACTTCTTGGTCTACTGCTATGGTAACTATTTACTACTATTTTTATTAATCTCAGCCCCCAGGTTTAGGAGATGTTGCAGCTGAGCAGGTGACCTCGCATCCCTTGCCGGATGCCGGGTCCTCGAGCAGAAGGGATGGCAGGGGAGGCTTGTGGATGCTCAGATGGGGAAGGCATGCGACGCACGGCCGAAACCTGCTGCCTGGAGAGGAAGGAAGCGACCAGGGAAGCTTTGAAAAGAGGGGATACAGCAGTGGCTAACATCACTGTTGGCGGCAAGAGCTGAGACCGTGAAGGAAGGCTTGAGTGTATGACATGAATTCTTCAGTGTGCCTGCTGTGCTGAGCATGATGGAGCAGGAATTTGAGTGTATGACATGAATTCTTCAGTGTGCCTGCTGTGCTGAGCATGATGGAGCAGGAATTTGTGTGCTGAGGGCAGGGGGAGATGGCTGGACCCAGAGGGAAGAAAACAGGTAGTACCTGGGAAAGTTGTTGTAATCTTCCTAAACAGCTACCTTGTGATACAGCTAACACTGGCGCAGCTTCCACCGACAGTGCGTTCATGCCTGCTGCTGGCTGAGCCTCCTCAGCCTTGTTGTCCATACGTGGTTCTTTGATGCTGTCCAAATGCAAGCCAGCTTCTGGCTGTCCAGGTAAGTCTGCTCCTGGGCAGACACAGAACGCAGACAGACCTGCAGGAGTTTTTGAGCAGATTTGGGAGTTCTCCCTCTGTTCTCCCTGTACTCTGTGTGCTGCTTGAACAGCTTTTTGCCTTAGCAATGTCTTTAGCTCCCTTGAAATCTCTGCTTGGAGCATATAGGTCCAAAAGGGCAATCATGACCCGACTGTCTGCAGTAGGCATGGACACGGCCTAACCTCGCAAACTCTCTATCCACAGCTATCAAAAGGGGCACAGCTGAGAATGTTTAACTCCAAAGCTCTTAGAAACATACACATAATATATTAGGGATTTATATGTAACATATAATATAGAAAACCCATCTTACAATCAGATCTCCAATTTTTCCTGCCTCCAACAAAGGACTGTATCTCCATACACAGTTCCTCATCTTTCCCAAGAGTGACCAAATACTCCTGAGTTACTCCTTTTCCACCCTGACTTTGTCTCCCCAGCAGAGGAGCCTATGTCCTTGGCTAAAATTATTAAATAAATAAAAATATTTTGATTTTGTCTGGTGTGCCAATAATCGGGAGTTGGATTCTTGTTTGATAAAATTTATTTGCAGCTACAAAAATGTAGGACTGTAACAATTTACACTTGATTGTAAGCTGCTTTCTGTAATAAAAATGTAGACTGTTTTTGTTTGTTTAGTTGGTTTAATTCATTGGTTGCCTAAAGAGCTGTAACTCTAACTAAAATTACATATAGGCTTTGCCAATTGAGCCAATTGGCTAAAATCCTTTGATTGGTCCCTGTTTGAACATCTACTTAGTGTAACTGGTTAAAATTTTGAATGTGTGCTCGAGCAGATGCGGTTTAAGGCAATTTCTAGATTGCATGATTTTAGGTGAAGTAAGTTAATCTATGATGTCTAGACTTTATTTCCCACATGATTCCAGTATAGAAGGTTTTGACCAGCACTGTCCCAACCTGCGTAATTTATACATCTGTGGTGTATTTTCACTGTACACAGGCCAAGTTTCTGTGTAGGCTGATCTCTGCCAAAGAACTTTTCCAGTGGTTCTGCTTTGATCAGTCAAGCCATGATTCTAACACCAGTTCCCTTATTACTACAAAACAACAGGAACCAAGCACAAATTTGCTAGACAATATTTTGTTCATTGAAAGTATAACAAAATAATCTGATATTTCTTTTTATTGTTCTTGTTTCTGTAAAGGAAATGTTTTTGTTAGGTTTTGTAATTTGCAATTAGATGTGATTTAATTGTCAAGCTGTTTCTTGATGCTAGAAGAACAAATCTGGTTTATTTCTCAGTAGTTCTTTACTTCAGATTTCCTGCAAAGAGATTCCTGGCTGTTGAGATAATACAATTACACCTAATTGTATGGAACATAAGATGAATCTTTGGTTCAGGTATTTCTGCATACACAGTCTTAAATATACTGTGAAAGATAGCCAGGCTTAAAAGATACTTACAAAAACTATTTTAAAATAAAACATTGATGGTAATGCAAGTCTAATCTTTAATGTCATCTAATCTGTAGATTTTGCCCTTATTTGGAGAAAAAAAAAATAAAGCTATGAAAACGTTTTATTCAGTATTAAACTGATCGGCTTTGTGGAAAGGAACAGAATTACTACCCTGGATTTTCTTTCGCCTTCAACTTTGTGTGCTTTGATTTCGCCTCGGTTACTTCAGTCTCCTGGGCTCTCTTAAATGGCATGGGGACAATACTTCATGACCAAAATACACAAAGGATTTTATCAAATATATGGCTGAAAAAGACATCAGATTACTTTAGACCTAGGGCTTGGTCTTAACACGTTTCTTAGCAGTTTGTTCAGATGGACATATTGCATTTAATTGGCTGGCTTGCAAACCTTGGAAACAGGATGCAAGTCCTGTTGGTGCCTATGTTTATTTAGGATCCCGCTGTAGCTCATGCAGCTAGGACTTTTTGGGAAACAACGGTTCACACTGAAGTTCATTAGCGTGGCTTGTAACGCTTCTTGTTGTTAGAGTAATCCAAACAACCAACCTTTTGCTTGTGACTGCATGTTTCACTAGCAAGTAAAGGAGAAAGGCCACTAACCCTCAAGATGCTGACAATTTCCAGGATAGTGAATACTCACTGAGGCATTACGTAAAGGGAGAGAGGTGAAGTATATCTGAAGAAATTATATATCTGCATCTCCAGGGCCAAGCACTGCATTCCAGCCCGAACGTGCCTGGCTGCATCTTATCTACCTTTTCTGCCAAAGCTCCTTTGGGGTTTCACTAGCAACTTGAGATGATGAGATACAGCAGATGTCTTTCCTGTCAGATTTCTGGTGACTTTTTGCAGACTCAGCAGGTTTGGGTCCCACTAGCCCGTTTTTGCTAACTTCAGAAAGGACCGTGTCCTGCCACCTTTCCAGCCCCCAAAGAAGCCCTCCTGCAGCACGCAAGACTCGACTATGCTTAGAAATAAATATTTTCTACTTCATGATCCTCCTGACACCGACGTTGGCAGCGCCGAAGCTCTCCTGGAACAGGCTTTTGCAGGAAAATGGGATCAGTTTCATTAGCAGCCCTCTGGGCTCGTTTGGGTTTTAGAGTGACTTGTGGAAAATCCATGAAATCATACCTGTCACAAAGAAAGCTACAGAGTTGTTGCTGTGGTTTAGACAACCTGTTTCTTACGAATATGTTTTTGCTAACTGATCATACTGCTGGCACAGTTTTCCAGCCTTACAAGGCCTATGTACCAATCATCTCCTCCTCAAATCTGCTTGCCTTCAAGATACGCATCCGACTCGGGATTCAGAAGGAGCCACCTGTATCCTGTTGTCTGAGAAAGCTACGTACGTATACACACGGGTATATGCAGGTACACATACACACGTACATTCATCTATATAATGTAAAACATAATCCTGTTACTATCCCTAACCAGAAAATATTCTGATAACTCCCATTTACTTTACTTTTAAAATAAAAACTGATGTAATTAAGTAATTCGTGTTTATAATCACAAACATCTTGCTTTGCAGCACAGTTACAAGCCACATTTTTCGTGACATAACACACAGAGAATGAGCCATATGTCTGCAAACTGAGGCACGTAAGTCATTATTTAGATGCGGTATCTCTAATTTTAAACACAATTCACAAGAACTCTGGGGTACTTAATCATCTCTACGCCTTTCCTACTTGGAAGAAAAACACACTGGGGTCAGATTCAGTCACAGCCCAAGATAATGTAACTCAGATTAGTTCACGGTGATTACATCGGTGTGAACGCTTTTCAAACTCTCCAGACAAAAGCTGATACTACAGATTGTTTCAAATCACAAACCCCACGCTACCGATGTGTGGCATGCAGCAACATGTGGCGCTTTTCTCCACCGCAGCCACCCACGCTCCAGCATCTTCTCCCTCGCTAGACAGTTCTAAGGCAATTTCATCCTTAGGCTGAAAGCTTATCCCTCCGGGCTAGGCATAAAACCTTCCTCCCCTGGGCAGCAAAGGTAGTTCAGAACAAGAGAGTCCTTTCTTTCCCTTGGTTTCAGCAATAAAGTATTCCTCTGGCACAAGGTGAAGGCAGTTTTCCTGCAGCCCCTCCAGCACATAGCTCATCCAACCGTCCACACACAGCGACAGAGGGAGATTTCTCCCCTCTCGTTGGAGCTCCAGCTAAACACAAGGGCTATGCCATTAGCAAATTTCTTCTTTCCATGATTTCCCCTCTTATTTTTAAGTCCTCCCTGGGGTCTTACCTTGGACCATTCTGAAGTTACCAGCTTTTTGGTAGAAAAGATGAAAATTACATAAGTAAACAGAGTTAACAGAAATGCATATAAGCACAGATTTACAGGTGTCTTTGACTGTCATAGAAACTGGAGTTCCTTCCTTTCTTGGCCTGCCTTCAAGCTTGAAGACAGTTTTAAGGAACAAGAAAGTTTCTGTATATTCTACTAACTTGTAAGATACAGCCACCCAAGTAAAACAAACAAAACCTCTCCTACAGAAAATGCGAGTTAATATTTTTAAAATGTTGCTGTCTTCTGTAACAGTCATGAATGGCAGATTTAAAACACACACAGCATAAAGAATCAACTGTGTATGCTGAAGCAGCAAGGCTCATCCGCACTGGGATACCAAAGGATGCCCATGGAAATGAGGTGTTGAGAAGTAACCCCAAGTTTCTGCAGAGAGGGAGGTAGTGGTGCTCAGGGACCACTCGTCCTCTTGGGCTACGCTACACGGGCAGCACGTGTGCTCGTCTGATTGCTCATGATACAAAGCTGCACATAATACATATGCACCAAGGCCTGAATTTCTCCGATTTCTCACTTTTTAAGTTCTCTCCTCTCCTTTGTGACAGCAGCTCCATTTGCTTCAAAGGCGCTAAGGAAAAGAATGTCCCTGTAAACTCCAGTCTTGCAGCAAGACCTACAGCATTGCTAACACCCCATAGAGTCCCAGTGTGGTCTGACCTCTGCGTGGTTTTATTTGTGGTTGAATATCTTGGGATAAATTATGCAATAGGCATTTCAGTTGATGCTTACGTGATGGGTCATATCTAAGTCCGCGGTAGGTGTACGGGCAAAAACTTTGTAGTAGCAGTAGTGAGTTACAACCTTTTGGCTCTACAGTTAAAGTTGCCAAGGGATAGTCTTTATTCTTAATTTATTTCATCACCCTTTAATAACTTTTTATGGTGGCTGCAAGGAAGATCGAATTTGTTTTCACAGATCCTACTCACTTTGTCATATTTACTGCACTCCTGACATTAGTCAGAAGACAGAATTTGGTGCGATGTTTTGTCTCTGCTGTTCTTCTTTAGATATGGTAGTATGTTGGACAGTTTTTGGTTTATGTTCATGTGAAACAAAAAACCTCCACCACCCAAAACCTAAAGAACAGTTCTATTTTTATTTTAAAGTTATTAAACTTTACCGCAGAAAGGCTAGGAAGCTAAACTTCTCTGTACTGACAATTATAAGCAGTGGCAGATGTGGTAGTCAGGTGCAGAAATAAACATGAAATGCCATTGTGCTTGAAGGCCTTCTCTATGCAATTGTAGCTTTGTATTAGCTGCCAAATCTAAATTCTTACCTAAAATAACTTATCTCAACATATAAGAGCTTCAGAAGAAGACCGTGACTGGCAGTGAGCAATGGCATTTCACAGTTTTTTTATAAAGAAATCAGATGGAAAAGCTTTAATTCTAGTTTTTCTGTTTTGTTCCTCTCCATCAGGCTTCAATCTGAAGATATTGTTTCCTTCTGTTGCAAAACTCCATAGTACTTGGAGAAGATCAAATGCCTGGCGTGAGGTCTGTTGCCTTCTTTAAATATCTAATTGGGTGAGGATACAGACCAGTTGATATTTTGCTCAAATTTTACTTGGACATGGGTCCTCAATTCATTATAAAATAATAAAAATAATAGTGTGTAGGTAGGACAACATAAGGCTCCAAAACATTAGGCTTTTATCTTACAAACAGAAGTGCAGATGTATGCCTTGTTTTCTCATGCAGTTACAGATCGAGTGCTTTGTGTCTAAAGCCCTGACAACCCCCTCGGTTCTATAGCTTTTGGTATCAAGTTGACGGGTGTTTACTTTCCATTACAGCCAAGGACAAGTACAATTTAAAAACTGGCTTTAGCACTTCTCTTTGTTTTGAATACTAGAGGAAATATGCCAGCAGAGCCCCAAATTTGCTGTTAGCCTTTAAAGATACTTTATTCCCCATGATGATGGAACAACTTCAGAGCCTGAACACACAGAAATCTCAACACCTGTTGCAAGTTTACCAGCCATTAAAACCAGTTTCACTTGAGACTTCTTGTTCTGAAGCAAGTTAATTACACACGAGCTGTGAAAACTTGCTGCTCAAGGTAAAATCGGAGCGTTGACTACCGAAATGCCTGTTCACCTGTTTGAACTGCACTCAGAGCGCCAGCGATCTGGTTTAGCAATCAGTCAGAGGCAAAGAAATGAGGCTTTATTTCTGGTCTCAGCCTACTGTCCTTCACTGGACAGACAGGTGCCAGAAAAGCAGAGGCTGGCAGAAGACAGAGAAGTGCCGGTGAGCTGGCACTGAAGCGATGTCAGCCCTGGACTCTGGGACAGAGCTGTCCCCTCTACCGCCGTTACCAGGGGAGGGAGAGAACCACTCATCCTCAACAGCTCACCTGCTCAAAGCTTCTCAAGAAAGCAGGATACCAGGGCAAGAACCCTTGGCGTGTTTCTATTACAAACCTGCAGGATACAATAACGTGGGAGAGATACCACTGGAGGTACGCTGCAAAATGAGCAGTGGTTTACAGAAGCATACTTTGCAAGCTTCTAGAGTGCTTAGAATTCAAGTGTGTGCCCAGATCCAAATCCTAGCCCTGATATGGAGAGCAGTACCTGCTGCTTTAACAAGTGACGGGACTAACAAAAGAAGCCATACATAAATGATGGCAATGACAGAAGCAGCCATATCATGTTAATTCTCAGTTGCAAACTGCTAGCCATCCATTGGGATGGTAAAGCTGTATAGCAGATTAATGCATCAGGGTTATAGTGATTTAAGCCTCAGGGTTATAATAGCCTTACCACAGGCTGAAATCCCAGGGGTGTCAACTCTCTCTTCTGGAAAGAGAAAATCAGTACCATGCAGTTGGATTTGCATGCTTCTTTGAAAGACAAAGCTTTAAAAATAAAAGGTATGATTATGTGTCTGATTACAAAGCACTTTCTTTAAAAGGGAGTGAGATCGCTTTTATTTTCCCTTTCCTCCTTGTCCTGCAAAATGGTCCTAAGAAGTCACTGTGAAACATGAAGTGAGCCCAAAAATGACTGTAAGTATATATGTACATGTATATACACGTATACACACATGCATAATATTGTATTAACACTCCACAAGAATAACGTATCTCTCCCAATATTACAGAGAATATATTGTAGCTCAAATACCCTTGCAGATTAGACAGCCATTAGTTTGGGGTTAAGTGCATAGGAGTACAGAAGGCATTGCAGGTGCTGCATGTACAGCGTCGCAAACCTGTGCAGCAGTTGGGTCAAGCAGACGCTCGGGCATTGCATGCTTCTCTGTGGGTACCAGCTACACTCGCTGTATTCCATTTCCCTTTAATGGGTCCTTCAGCCAGGTCCCAGCTGCAGCTCTTAGCTAAGCACAGGCAGAAGTGGAAGACGTCAGAAAGTCTGAGCTCAGTGTGGAGGGGCTTATCCATCTGGCGAACAGCCTCACTCCAGTGGTAAATTATCTTACACTTGGCCAGCAACCTCAGCGGCCAGATGCCAAAGCGTAGAGGATATTTCCCCAGCAGCAGCTAAGCTGATGACTGCACATAGACCTTACGTTGCCAGCTCTTCAGTTGTTTCATGTCTAGTGAGAAGAGCTCCCATAGCTGCCTTGTCCTCCTAGATGCTAGATGCTTTTGACTGACACTCTGTAATATTGCAGGAGAATTTAACACAGTTTCCTGTTTATCTTTGCCACTTTAAAGTGAAACACATGCTTATGTGCCATCCTCTCTGGTTGTTTTATCTTTTAAATTCAAGACAAAGTTGTGCTGCCTGATGAGCCTGACAGATTGCTTTCTTTTGAATGTATCCTTCCTCAGACTCACCTTGCACAAGCAGCACTTCTAGCAGTGTCATTTATGTTCCGTAAGACATGGCACGGGAAAGTTACTGACCTAACCGCTAGTTCCCCAGGAACATACAAAACATTACTGTAACATGTAAGCAAAGCATTTTTTAGTCTGTCATTTATTCTCCTGCTTCACTTTTTTAGGGTTGCAAGGCAGAATTCAAAGGGCTGAAACTAAATATCAAACCACTGTTTGCCTTTGACACTGCAATTATGTGTTATCCATAATGCATTGAACAAGTAACGACACAAAATTTAATATCACAAAAAGGCTGCCATACATTATTCATTAAAAGCTAAAGGTCCTAATAACATAAGCATGTGCACTGCTGTCATCTTTCCTAAAAAAATCATCCCCCTGAAGCCAGCAGGGCAACTCCTCAGGGTAAAGTTTCATGTATATTTGCAGTTTCAGGTCCTAATTAGTTGTACAGATTCCTAAGTTCATTACAAACAGAGGATGGGAACTCCCAGTGACTTTTTACAGACCGCAGAGCGTGGTGAAGGTCTGCTGGTGTTACTTGGCTGGACTGATCTCAGCTCTGCTGGAGTGTGAGAGCCCTGGGCAGCGCAGCTCGATGCAACTATCCCCGACAAACGTCTCCTGGACCCTTTACAGGATGGGGCACATAGCTGCTGCAGAGCTTGTGTTGCGTAGCCAACCTGCAACAACAGAGCTTCTATGGAGCAAATCAAACGTTTCATCTAGTGTCAGCAACTTCCCATCACCCCCTGTATAGATTGCCACGAACGCTTGTGTTAATGTAAACGTCTGCTATATCACGCCTGCTATATCATCTCTGTAAGACTTGGATGAGTTTGTTATACATGAATGCATAACTAAACAGTAAAGATGGTGGTAGTAATTAATTTTTGTTGCCTAATATCCTCTTCGAGGAACACAGCATAATAAAAGTAATTTTTAAAAAATCCAAACTCTTGAAAATATCAATCCTGACTTTGTACAAAAGCCTTCTGTCTGTCTATCTTGGTTATTAACAGCTGTTGTGACTTCCTGCATTGTTTCATATAAGGTTATGCCCCAAACCATCTCTCACATCTCTCACTTGGCAGTAAACATGTATTAATTAAAGATACTGAGCCGTGAAAACTTCACAGAAAATAACCACATTGGTACTCATACAAGATTGTTTCAACATCAGATTATGAGTTGCAAATAATTCATAAACTGTGCCATCATCACTAAACCCGCTCACCAGCACTAATCAAATTAAAATCTCATGCATAAGCATGTCCTGTTGATTGAGCTAATTCCTGGAGCAGATTCAGAAAACAGTCACTAATGTGTCAGGCATTTACAAATGGTCCCATTCAACAGCGGAGGAGAGGGTTTGACTCCGTTTCCAGCGTCCAGAGCAACAAGAAAATCAAAAAGCCCTTGTTTCAGCTAAAATATGACAACCTTACTACATTGCACTATCTCAGTACATTTGTATTTCTTCTACAGATCAGAGATAGTATTCCCAACATAATACAAGTTTCCATAGAAATTTGCGGTCAAGGATTTTAGAAACATATACAGCAACATGATGAGCCTCAAGACCGGTTCCCATTACTGTCCTCAGTTTTACCCGTTGTTTGTTAATCTTTCTATCCGTGACTACTATTGAGGTGGTCAGTCAGACCCAAACAACATGAACACTGGCCAACAGTAGGCTCCGTCAAAGACATCCCCTGGCCCAGAAGGTCACACTCCCAGCAGATCTGATCTAAACAGGACGAGAAAGGCAGGGGCTCAGCTGTCATTTTGCAAGGGAGAAGCTAAAGACAAAACCAACTTGCTCAAAGCTCGGAGCAGACCCTGGATCTTCTCCCTCTGCCTTGGACTTGAGCTTCAGGATTTTGTTTTCTGTGATGCTGGAATGAACTCTGACAGCCTAAATCAGAATAATCCTGGCCCCAAGAATCACTTTTGTAATGGAAAACAATTGAGAGTACAGTATAGTGGATTTTTTTCTTTTTTTTTTCCTTTTATTTTATTTTCTGAATGAGTAATTTTGTGGTTAAGCAAAATGTTGGCCCTGCTCCAGCAGGATGAGTTGCTGCCATTACATCTTGTCTAGGCAGCCGAGATGCTATGGGAAAACACCTGTGATGCAAGTACACGTCATGCTCATGAACTTTGCCAAAGTAAATCTTTAAACCATGTGAACGCTGCACTGCTCTGTCCTTTCTTCTTTCCTCTCTTTTATCACCAGATCCTTTCTCCACTAATTATAGAATAAAAATTAAAGATGTACTTAACCTCAGTGCAGCCCCATAGGCAGGACTTGCTCACTCAGAAAAAAAAACCCCAAACCTGGAATGAAAGTCCCTGTATTCTTTTGACATTCAGCACAAATGCAATCAGCCTGAGCATGGGCTGGTGGCCAAGTGCCAGGACTGCGATATTTTGCAACTGGAAAAGCGCAATTCTGAGTTTCTGAACTCGACGTCTCATTATTGCTGTGCGGTGGCAACTCCTTGGGCAACTGCTGGGTTTTGCAGAGCACATTCCTCTGGTTTGTCTGAGCCTGTTCTCGTGCAAAAAATGCTTTAAAGTGAAGGCTTCAACAGAGCGCAAAGGGGAATCAATCTCCTGTGAAAGATGTTAGAGATTGTAAATTAAACATAATAAGACTAGAGCATGTTCTGTGTCCAGAGACTGCAGTACCACTCTGTAAAAGCCGTGGTATGAGGAGGTGTCAAAGCCCGATCCTGCTCTGTCCCTTTGGCACTGCCATAAAACAGCTGCCGAAGCAACACCCAGGTCCAAAGATGACTGCTATGGTCCCAAGACAGCAAACACAACAGCAGGTTTAGAGCCATTTGTGTCATGTTTCCTGTGATGGCACAGCTGAGAAACCTACCAAGGTCTTGAGGGTGAGAAACCAGTGCTACTAAGCTGGCGGGAAAATGAGAAGTTTATATTTGCATAGTAATAAAGGAGAAGTTTGCAGAGGTGTGGGGCATGGTGTATGCAGCAGGGAGGGAGATGTTATTGGTGGCAAATTGTAATAGATTGAAGCAAAGGCGGAAAAGTGATAATCAGGAAGGCTAATACAGTCCCCATAAAAGTGTTAGTATCAGAGATTTTAAGAAGAAACGTGGCCGTGAGAGCATGCATGAAGAAGTGGAGAGTAGCAGAGGTTTTTAATCATGTTAGAAAACATCTGGATTTGCTTTTTCTGTTACCTCTATTCCAGCTAAGTGACCTTTGGGAGCAGAATGATGCATACACGCTCGGGGGACATTCCTCCCATCATAATCAATACTTTTTGTTATTTGTTTCCTGTTATACCCATGACATACTAGGCATTTCCACACTCAGAGAAATTCGATTCCAACCTCAAGATGCTCAGTTTCTTTGTAAATAATATAAAATTAAAAAAAAATAATATAAATTTAATTGTCTCCTTGCATTTGTGAACAGTGCTCTATCAAATAAAAAAGGAAGGCCAAAGTGCTTCTGAAATAAAAACCTTTTCATTTGTTTCTAAAGGAGATACAATTAAAATTCTGTCATGGTTGTACCCACATTAGCGTTTTAGTTAGGAGCAGCTGCGCAAGCCCTGACATACAAGTTGCTGATGGTGTAGGTCTAGGGGCCTTTGCACTGACCGTCTCTGTCTGCTCACCTATTGCACCATATTACTCGCTAACGTAGACATCACCTATTTTATATAAACCCCGCAGGCATATGTATTTAAGTGTAGTTTCTGGATAAATAAAACAAATATCTGAAAAATCATCAAATTATCCAAACCTGGTTGCAGACCCGTTTGGAGTCTGGTGTTTTGACTGAAAAGTGAACTGCGCTTTTTGTTACCAAACAGCGAGCATCTCAAAAGATCTGCTGTTGCCATTAGGATTGCCGCAGGACCCAGTTCAAAGCTCATTAAACTCACTACAGGCATTCATTGGTCTGCAGTGTCCTTGCTTTCAGCTCACACTCCTTCACATGTTTGGGTAGGAGGGAAGACAGGAGAGGTTTAACCAACACAAGCTTTTCAGTTCAGAAGGACAAAATCAAATTTTTGAGGTATATGAACCAACGAATATCACCTCCCCTCTCTGATGCCCACTACATTTCTTTCAAATGACACAAGGAGGAACAAAAAGGCAGGGTTTGGTTCCACGCAGGCCCATTCCTGTAAAGCTCTGATCACCCTCAACACCCCTGATACAAGTAGGAACCCAGTTACCTTACTCGTGCTAATGCGTGACGAAGTCATACACTTGATTAAAAACACCCTGTGCTACATGTAGTGACATAATCTCATAAAAACATAACAGAAGATAATTTAACAAAGGAAAATAAAATGGATTTTTATATATTTTTAATTATTATTCACAAACTTTGCATCAGTATGGCAAAACCCTCAGCTTTTAAAGCTATTTCATTATGAAAGCGCATGTGGAGTTTTATGCCTGAGGAATGGTAAGAACTATCAGCACAAACGAATTTTCACACATACAAGCAAATTTATGTGTACAATTATCCTCCTTCAGGTACACAACTGCAATTTTTCTAATGACACAGACAGCCCCACAGTCTTGGCAAAACGTGATCCCGAGCTTTGCACAAGTAGTTTAAGACATTACCTTTGATTTCATTGCTGTTGGACCTGTAAAGTTCTCCACCACTAAAAATTTTCCTTATTTATTACAGCAGAAACAGCTAAATGAAAATCCAGATTCAAAATAACATACGGTTTCCAGCCTGCATCCATTTCTCTCTGCCATGGAAGGCTTTGCAGGGTCACATTATAGCCATGGCCACCGATGGGCCTCTAACGGTGCCAGCATTAAAAGCACAGCGACAACCGCCCGTTGTGCCAAACCTGACTACAAGTCCTTGTATTTCTGCTGTATTTTTTAAAGAAATGTGACTGAAGGGTGAAAAGGAGAGCTTGTAAGGTTTTTAAGCTGGAGTCACCACTACGCGGTTGTTGCCAGATTGCTTTCAGCCAGCCACTGCCCCGAGTGCGCAGGGCATTTATCATCCCACTCGCCAAAAAAGGCCTGAGCAGGCAAAATACCAACAAGAAACTAAACAATCGATGAGTGAAAAATGAGCATTAAGTGCAGCAGTTTTAAGTTATGAAATGTATATGATTTGCTTTGCTTATGATGATGATAAAGCTTAAGAGGCTACTTCTGCAAATAACAACAACGAATGAATCAAGTGCCAAGCCTAAATGCCAAAGAAAGAAAACAGTAATATTCAACAGAGGAAAATGCTTCAGGAGGAAAGGCAGCTCCTTGAAAAAACTGTGAGGTGTGATGGCTGCAGAATGCCTTCGGATAAACAAAGTCTTTCTGCCTAACTTTGCAGGTATAACCCTCTGCAAAGACTTTTCAATACAACTGCATTTTACACACATTACAAAGACAGACGCATGCTTAAGTTTACACTGGAGAGCATTCTCTCTGACACTGAGATGGAAAGCTAGGCACCCATACTGCTAGGAATGTTTTTTTTCCTCCTTCTTCATGCTGTGGATGTGAAAATCAGTATTTAGTTCAGTGTTTCTTAAAGTCTGGAGCACTCCCTTTTGGAGAGGTCTAGTTAGGGCAAAATGGATGCGAGAATGTGGGCGCCTGTGCTGCCGGAGTACACCCATTGCAAATGCATAGGGTCCAAGTGAAACACTGGGTGAAATGGTATTGGAAAATGGTATGGACGTGTGCTAAAACACTTTCCTGAAATTGTGACTGTACATAGCATTTGAAGAAAGTTTAGCCCAAAATCAACACTACAGTTTTTCCTTAAAAAAAAAAAACCAACAACAAGAACCTAATAGTGCCAGAAAATGGCCAGAGAATTAATAAAATAAAAAATAAACTCCTTCTGATATGTTCTTCAAGATATTTCCAGACTACAAAGTTTTTCTGTATAAAGGGTTAAAAACACTTACAGAGAAGATTCCATTGTCTCTCAAAACTCAAAGGTTTTGGAATAACTATGTATACACACACACATCTATACACATATACACTATACATACTATATATAATATTATATACACTATAATAGTGTATATACTAGATATACCATATTTTATATATATATAAAGAAAAATCTATGTTTCATCCTGTTAAACATGTTAACATTTTACCAGATCAGTGAGAGAAAGTATAATTTTAGAAGTATGGTTTTTATTGTAGCATTTAGTAGAAAAGATATCAAGAAATAACGTACTGTGAGTTCCAGTCATGTGTAGCATATAATAATCACAGAGAGCTAAAGAAATTTCAGAATAACTTCTAGTATTTATTCTATTATCTATGGGCTTGATCTTAACTAATATGCTCCCATTTATTTCTCTAAGAGTGTAATCAAGGACTATTTTTTGTTGCTGTTTTATTACAACATCAAGCATATTTTTGACTTATTTGTAGAAAGAAGTAATGAAAATATGTAACAGTATACCATAACGTCTCTAATTTTTAAGCAGTGCAGCAGTTAACATTATGTATGGCTGCTGCTAATGTTTATTAAAGACAGCACCCAAAAACCTCAGCAGAAGGTGCATAGCATGTGATGTAGCTGTTGCCAAAATGCAGACATGTTGCGGTGAACAGATGAGTGTTTGTGAACACAAAGCCTGCAAAATCTGTTGGCAAATTGCAGCAAAATTCTCCAAAGCCTGTAAAAAAAACTCGTGCACCCCTTTTCTTCATTTTTGGATCTCTGTGCTTTACTGAGTGATAGAACTGGAACATGCCTCCTCTTTTTTTTTTTCGTCTGGCTGATTTTACTACCTTTTGCTGCTCTTTTTTTTTCCTATTTATATTGTGCACGTGAATGAAGGAAATCGTCCTTCGCTAGGCAAGCAAGCTAACGCATTTCAGAGAGTTGGTTTCTATTCGTAAAACCCACGGCTGGCAGCTTCTCTTCAAAGGCGTTAGAGCAACGTGCCCGCGGAAAGGCATCCAAACATTTTTACCCAGAGTCACACCTTTGGTTTGGAGGCAATGGTTTAACATGAGCTCTTGGAGGCAAGATCACAACCGAGGTGATCGGAGCTGCAGTGTGTGGCAGTTTGTACCCACCGCTCTGAGATAAGCAGTTTGCTACCACGAGGTGAATTTATCCACCCCTATTAACGAATGCCAAGCACCAGAAAAAAAATGGGGAAACAAGACTTTATCCAGAGCTAAGTCTCTGATCCATTTACCCCTGCCTCGAGGATGAAGAAAGACATTTTGCAGATACTGGCTTGTACAAATGAATGATGCATAAAACAGAGCTTGAGCTCCTTGGAGCCAAGTCAAACGATCGTGCTCATCACTGCTGTATACATAGGAAAGTACAGATATATCAGTATGCACACCAAAAAAAGCACCTCAGAAAGGCGATTTACCATGTATAGGGAAAATAACTTCAAAGTTTAGATTAAAAAGATGCAACTAACAGCAGTATAATAGGCAATCCTCTTGCATACCCCAGCTGAAGAAGCATTTGGGGCTACAAAGATGTATTTTTCTTCTGAGCAGCGTGTGCGTGCAAGGGAGCAACACCCCCATTTTAGGACTGCATTTCTAGGGAAAGAGAAGGCGGCAAAGCTGGAACAACTTCTCTGACCTCACACTTCACACTGACACCACTTTGATATAAAGCACGGTGACAGCTTCCCGCCCCCGCTCCCCTCACAAGAGTACTTCTAAACAAGGGATGCCGCGGATCCTTCTAGAGCTCGTCTGCCTCTGGACTGCGGCTGCTACTGCTGTGCTTTCACTGCAGGCATAGTCCCAAACTGCTAATTTCATTTTCATTTAAAAAGGCATGGCAGCCACCAAGATTTGAATCATGTGAGTCCAGAGCAAACATATATTTGGAAGGCATCAGCAAAAAAAACCAAAACGCAAAAAAAACCAAAACCCCCCCAAAAAAAAACAACCTACCCCAAATTTTGTATTCTTTCAAGTGTTTTTTCTTTTCCCAAATTGGAACTATTTTTAAATCCTATTTTCTCAGTGTTAAATATACCTTGCCTAAAGCAGGGGGAAAAACTCCACTCCTTCATGCCCACAAATTAAAGTTGCTTCCTCTCTATTCGCACAGGCCACTAAACAGCCCCTGCGTTCTTTCTGCTGCACAAGGTACAGCTCGCACAAGGAACTGCTATATCTGGATTACATCAAGCAATATTCACTCCAGTTTGCAGACGGCGATTTCCTTGCCAAGTTTTATGTTATTAATCCCTTGGTAAGCTGAAAGGAAAAATATCTGGTTCTAAACTCTTCATAAAATGAAGAAGGGAAATCCATGCTTTCGGGGGGGTGCGTGTGGAAATAAAAACCTAATCCGTGGAATTTTAACCATATTTATGAACACTGCTGTTTAAAGCAAAGGAATAGGAAAAGCTAGAGCATGTTTCAGCTACTTATTAATACAATTAATTACAATATTTACTAGAAGATGGATGTTTAGGACATTAAGATAACTCCAGATTCACATCAGTGTGTCTTAAAAAAAAAAATTTCCTCGAGATATTTTAGGTATTACCTTTTGCCTACATATTGTAAAATTCATTACCCGACCTTCTCTGGCTGAATGAAAGTAACACTGACACAGATGTGTGTGGAAACTATTTGCCTTAGGTGAAGACATTCTGATATAGGCATGGAAAAACTGCTCAATGCACACATTTATACTTTATGACAAGAGGCAACACTTGGCATGTCATTTAATTTGTACCTTTAACATAACATCACAGAATGGTTTGGGTTGGGAGGGACCTTATAGATTGTCTCGTTCCAACCCCGCTGCCATGAGCAGGGACATCTTCCACCAGCCCAGGTTGCTCAGAGCTCCATCCAGCCTGGCCTTGAACACTGCCAGGGAGGGGGCATCGACAGCTTCTCTGGGCAACCTGTGCCAGGGTCTCACCACCCTCATGGTGAAGAATTTCCTTCTCATATCTAATCTAAATCTGCCCTCTTTTAGTTTACAGCCATTCCCCCTTGTCCTACCAAAATATGTTCATTTTTTCCTTAGAGAATACAAAATGCAAATTTCGACTGGTACAGTCCATCAGGATAAACTGACTACTGTCCCAAGATCCTTCTTTCTTAGCAACAGTGGCTGTAAGGCTTTTTGGCTGGTGGGAGATGCAAGAAAAAATGTTGCTTGGGTATACAAACGGGTGTGCATGCAGGGCAGTGGGAGGTGAGAACAGCATCGTACACAGCAAGAACAGCATAGGTTATTAATTATCAAGATAGCACTGAAAAGATGAAACTATTTCGTTATTGTAGATTAGACAAGAATAAAAAAGGGCAAAAAAAAAAGCTATAATCTTATAGGAGGCCGCGCAGCTGTCTCCCACGCAGCAGTTGTGCTCAGCCCAAGTAGCCATGCGCCTGTTTTGGTGCGTTTGGGAACAGCCAGAATAATGCCAGCTAGGGGCTGCTGCATGGGGTGATGCATGCCCAGAACCTCTGCGACAGGTTGAAGTTATCACCAAAGTCCCCAAATCCATGGCCACCCGTTAATGCTCCGACTGGACCCCCAGCCACACTCCAGCTGCCTGGGGTAAGAGGATTTCGGGAGCCTCGCAGCTCTGCAGGCGCAGCTCCCCTCTGCCCTGGCCCCAAGTGGTGGGGCATCCCCTCCCCTCCCCTCCCCGCGCCCCAGCTCCACCGTGTAGTGCTAGTCTGCAACAGCACTAATGCCTGATCAGCCCCTGGGGATCTTGATGAGAAAATTATCCAAATGAGTAAATTAATAGTATGGCAAACTCCATAGTGAAACTCAGAACCAGACCAGAGTAAATCCCCTGCCAAGTGCATGCCATTTTTGACATCGTGTCCTCAGCATCCATTGTCTCACTCTGCAGATGTGCTCGTCTTCTACCTCAACAGCAAAGTAAACATTTTTAATATACACCATTTCCAAACTTGGGTGGTGAAATTTGCGTTCCTAATTTGATTTGACATATCAAAATAATGGGCTAGGAAAAAGCATTCACAAAGCTTCCCTATGGACCAGTTATTTTTATAGCTCTTAATATTTTGGAGGTGTTTATGAAACTCAGACACTGATATGCAAGTGCATAAGCAGAATTAATTATTAATAATCTAACAACTAATCAAATTACAGCCATACAAGGCTCTGGGTGTTTGTATATCATGAGTATGAGTAATAGATCCAACTATAAGATAAACTAGTGAAACTGTGGAAGAAAGTCTGTGGTCATGATAAGTCTGAATAACGATGCAAGGTTTTGTAAGAACACCGAGTCCAAATGCTAAAGTTAGATTAACAGGAAAAAGGAATAGATGTAGATCTGCTATAGATCTTTTATATGTTATTTCCAGTTGTACACTTGAAGTGAGCTCTACACACACCAAGAAAAACACAAAAGTAGTGAAGAGCTTCAGTACATTTTCAAAGAGAAAAAGTGCAAAACGTAGGAGGGTTCAACTGACAATCAAATAGGAAGCTTCACTGCACTGCGTGGCTTTGCCTTAGACAAAGAGGAACTGGACTCTCAGCACAGAAAATTAATAAGAAATTAATTTGGTTCTAAAGAACAACTGACAGATGCTGAAAAGGTCTTCCAAAGAGAAAGTAAAATTTTAGCGGCATGTAAACCAAGTGCTGGCATTAAACGATAGCACAGAAATGGGACAAACTGGAAGGAGTACAACTGCGAGAAAGCAAAGGAGCTACAAAACATGCACATGTTGACAAAGAGCTCAGAAACACCCGCCTGGCCATAGCAGAGCCTTACAAGAGGCAGGAGAATGTCTGGCAGTAGAAGGCTTCTTGACATCATAGTTAGCAACTGGACATGGTGGGAAAAAAAGTGATCCCTCTATAAGCTATACAGGAAAGGAAATTTTATAGAGATGGGCAGAGGGTTCAGGATGCTCGGATAAGCCATGAAATGAATGCACAGTGTGTGTTCAACCGAATGAGATATTGAAAGAGACCCAAAGCAACTCTGCAGCAAATATGCTAGGAACCAGTAAACCAATTCTTAAACTTTTATATGTTTTTTTTGTTTGTTGATTTTTTTTTTCCCCCCTCTCAGCACCAACTAATTCACCTACTGAGAAAGAAAACTACTGTTGGATCTGGTCAGTTGATGCAAATGCCTTACCAAGTGACTTGGCATCCTTGTGGAAAGGTGTATGCAAGAGCTTAATTTGCTCCGATAAGCAACACTGATGGCTAATATTTGTATTATGGACTTTTTTAAAGTTACGTTGGCATATGCTGGTACATACTTTGACAGTAATTTGAATCTCTGAAACCCATAGGTAGGCTCACGAAATCATAACAAAGCTTCCAGAAGAAATGACATTATAATGACACTTAGAGAAAGAATCCCAATTGGCACAGCAAAAAAGTGATCAGAAATGTGAGTTCTTAACCTCTGTGTTTCCAGTAAAGGAGGACATGCTGAGAAATGGCTTATATCCATAATTCTCCTAGTTTCATGACTTCTTCCATTTTGCCATCAAAATTTGAATTTATAAAAATATTTACACATCTATATACCTTAAAAGAAAGTCCTCCCATACATTCTGTGCACTGAATTGTGATGGCTGCATTTGTGTTTCTCAATGCCAGGGCAAGTCAACAGCCTGCAAGCCTCTCGCTGCTGGTGTCTGGGTACAGTGTCCTTCCAGGGAGGCACAAAGGACGCGTGCATTTCCCTCCCTGCATGACTCAAAATGAGACTCTTAAGTAGACTTTTTATATACGTATATACACAAGATATAGTTGACATTCTTTATATGTTGCTTAAGCCTGTCTGAAGACATTTGCAAGAGTAGTTTGAGTCCATAGGGCAAACAGGCTCTGGATACAGACTTTATGAGCATTTTCAGGTACAAACTAGCAAACAAGTAATACTTCAGTAAAATCATGTTTCATTATTGCTTACTTCATCAGAATTCAACGTAACCCAAGCTCTTGGAGGTCATTGATACAGCGGCAAATTGTGCACCACTGTCTCAGCATGCTGGTGGGTGTAAATAGTATTTGGCACAGTCAAAGGCAAAAAATGTTTCCCTTGGCGTTAACTAGCAGTGCAGCCTGGATGCTCGAGCTGCACGTGAGCCGAAGACAAACCACCTATTCTGCTGTCTGGTTCGTTAGCTCCAGCATGCTAAGTGAAAATGCAGGTTTAAACACTGGAATACAGCACTATAATGTATAGGATTTCAAGAAGAGTTAATTTTTCCTGGCTTTCAGTTTTCTTCCATATTATCCCACTGCCTTAGGAAATCTCTCAAAAACCCTTTGGTGTGAACTATATGTCTACTAAAGTGTTACCAAGTAATACTGCAAAGAAAACATCTTTGCAATAAACGATGTACCAGAATACTTAAGATGATTCCTGTAAGGTTTTCTTAGAGATTCAATAACAATAGTTAGACTAACAGTATTGAATAAATGTCCACATACACAGGGTTGCATTTCATCTGTATTTCCACTGCTACGAGCCTCCTAGCCCTTCTTGTATAAATAAATTAACTTCTCTTTTTGAGAAATCAGTAAATCTCTTTTAACATGCTAAGTTGCTTGTACCATGTACTGATTTTTTGTCCGACGAGACACACCCAAAATCAATCTCTTTACATAAAAATAAAAGTAAGCTCGGTCATTGCTCAGCCAGCAAAATCTCTGGGTCCAAGACTGGGCCACATTCTGAAACCTGATGTCACATCTCCTTGCACACACACAGTATCTTATTTTCATTGTCACACCAGACTGCTAAAGCATACAGTTAAGTAGAAGATGAATTTTCCAGATTTCAAAACTCTGTGTGAACCGCTACAGAGACACATGCATATGGTAGCATCCCTATGGGGCAGGTGATTAAACCTTCACGCTGAGATGAATGCTATTCAAACTCCGAATAGCAGAGGCTTGTGGTGTAACTTAAGGAGGTCCCCAAGTGCTCTGAATTTCACATTATATCTCCTGATCATGAACAAAATACAATAAAGTACCGTGTGGATATTAGCGACAGATTCCTCTTCAGGCAGCCCTTCCACTAAGCACTTGTCCTCTCCTTCATTTAAATGCTCTTAGCAGAACACGTCCTTAACAGTTACCAGAGCATTTTTTTTCAGGGCTTCATTAGTCGTCAGTAATGAAAAAGCTATTTCAGAGGCCTGAAGCAAGTAGTATATAACAATTACAAAAATAAGGTGCCACAATTTGAAAAAAAGGAGTAAAAGGAAAAAAACCCACATCTGTTATGCAGTCTGCTTGAGCTAATCATAAATTGTTATTAAAGTAACTTTATTAAGACATAGGAGTTAAGTCTATTTTACCTGGATATAGGTAACAAGGTTTGCAGAGCTGGAGTAGTATTTTGTACTTCGGGTACTCCCTCCTGTATCTTCTACTTTTATGTATTGCATCGGGATGAATTACTCCATAGGAAATGCCTATTTTTCTCCACTGACTAGATCGAAAGCAGAGGTCTTCATGTACATTTTTTTAATACAAGTTTTATATGGCATTATCTTTACTTATGAACTCCAATGCAATACTCTACCATAGCCCATTCGTACTTAGAGAGCAGGCTGCTACAGAAAAGCAGGCAATAGCAAACACAAATGTAGTGCTGCACGGCAAAGGTGAGAGTTCTCATGCCTGGTGTGCTTCAGAGAACACTATCTCCACACAAAGAACACAAAACCAGAAGGCCTTTCTCCAGCCCTGAGTTAGCATTCACACCGTCTGACAGCCAGTTCAGCTCCCTGAAGCAGACAGACGCTTTGCTTTGCTCACTGCACACGCGCACGCCACGGCATGAGGTTAAGAAACCAAGCTCTGCTTCTACCAGCGAATCTCCCAATAACCACAGCAGCTCTCGCTTTGTCTGCCACACAAGCCTAGGTTCCCTAAGGAGCATAAAACATTGAAGGTGCAAAAGGAATGATGCCGATATGGGCAATATTCATGTACTTCAATACTATCAATTTTACAACAAAGAAAACCTGTATTTCCAGGCTTCCTTTGCAAAAGTTAAGTCCTTCCCTGGCTTATCTATAAATTGGTTGTTTAGGGTGTAAATCAGCACAAAATCTGAAGTAATGTAACATCCACCTTTTCCTGATTCATTGGTGTTTTTAGGACTGTGTTTATAGTCAGATGTGAGTTTAAAGCTCCCATTACCGGATCAAAAAAAAAAAAAAAAAAGTATTAAAGTTGTGAAGAATACATACACAGGTCTGCGCTAACAGAGAGCGGGTGCATCCTACACTTCATGTATACATCCGTATTTACACATACACAAAGATGTAATATGGCAGGATGGGTGTGAAAAAGCAACTCGGAAGAGTGCTACTGTTGAATGATGTGAAAACAATATCGTGAATTACATACATGCACAAAAAGACTGTCACTGCATCAAACTACTTAGTCACGCTATTTTAAAAAAAAACAGAATCACAGGAATAAAAAAGTGTCATTAAACTGCTACCTGATTTTCCTCTTTACGGGCATGGAAAGGTGACATAAAATAAATGTCACGCTCCTCTGGCTGCCTTTCAGCCTGAATTACTTAATTCCATACATTGGCATAAGTAATGTCTGAGCCTTAGGTCTGAGCACAGACAAGCTTGTCTAGGAGCTCAGCTAACTGCTCCTAGTCAGCAGGAAGACTGAAAACTCTCTGGCCACTATTCAAGAGTGGTGGTCAGATTTAAATCCAGTAGAATTTATCATATATCATAATTTTCAACTGAAATAAAATACTGTTGAATAGGTGATTAACATAGTGGGAGGGCAATAAAGAGTTTTGTGTCATTTCAAATGCGAGGTATGTGATTTTTAGAGAGGGTCACTATGCTTGGATAGTTTCTGTTGCAAAAAACATCCTGAGCTCAGTAACTGTAACAACAACATGTTTAATAATGAAATTCATATAACTTATTGCTCTAGTAGAACACTGCTTGTGGTTTTGATCTTCGAAGACTTTAACTATACTTTTTTACATTTAGTGCTGCTTTTTATTAAATTAGATTTCCAGACAAACAGAAAATATTCCAGGAATATTTTCCTTTCTGTTTACACCACAGGAAGAGTCTGAAGCATCCAAAAGAAAGAAAGGAAAAATAAACAACTGTTGTCAGTAATCCCCTACTGTGTTTGCGACATCTTTGAAAAGCAGGATTTTATAACTCCTATTTCTCTTCAGTTTTCTTTGCTCTTCTCTTTTATTTGATTTTTGGAAGCGTACATGCTAAAACTGGCTATTAGAACCTTGACTTACAGAAAGTTCTTTTTTTAAATTCCCATTCTTCTATTTACAAGTAGCACATGTTCTTCCATAGGTGAGAAAATCATGTTTTGGTCAATGCTGAAACCGTATCTTCAAAGTGTAAGACCCTTTTAAACGTGAGGCTAGGTAAGCGGAGAGGGAATATGCATTTCTAAAATGAAACTCGAGGTTGGTTGAGTCGCAGCCTATTTAAAAGTGCAAGAATATTCTATTATATGTATTATCCATATGTATCAACATAAACGGTAGGGGTGCCAAAAAAAGGAGATATACCTTATCAGAATCATAAACTGTATTTTACTTAACTACATATATCTTCAGATGTTTTTCACATCACCTTTTCAACCAAAAGCAGCTATTTCAAACCCAAAAATCGTCTTATCAGAAGTAGATTCTTTTGTAAGCACTGTAAACTATTCAAACGTGAAGAAAATAGTCTAATGTCTGGAAAAGACTGTGTGAAATATATTGCTTCTTTGCAGCTCTTATTTCCACACTAACTTTGCTGATTTCTCACGGAGATGTCTATTTTGCAAGTATTGCATACAAACTATGCAATATCCTGATACTTTTGCTATGTGAATTGTGAAATTAATAGGTGAAAATACTCAATGCTTAACCTTTATATTCCTTTATGCAGCTAAGGGTAATTTTTTTTTCCACATTAATTAAAATTCTTCATGGAAATTTATGATTGAAACTGAAAAAAAAAAAGAGTTCTCTGTCCAAAGGGAAATTATAATGACTTTTTGAATTCCTGTTAAGTTTAAAAGATGTTTTGAAAAAATTAAACATGTATCAAAAACTTATTCCAAATTTATAGTTGGAAATACAGGTGTATAAAATATAAGTCTATAGGGATTAATTTAAATATAATTTTAATTTAGGAAGTTAGGCTCAGGAAAAAGGTTATTATAAAAAGAAAATGCTAAAGATGTTAAAACTAAAACATTGAAGATAAAATACTGATACGTTCTCAACAACGGAGGTTGCAAACATGCTGACTATACATTTAACCAGCCCTTGAGCTATTTCCAAGACCAGCCTATTACAAAACTGCACCAGTGAAAACCAGAACACTGTCAGAGTCCAGTCAGAGAGGAAGAAATGTTTCCCTTCTCTGTGGATGTAGAAATCTCCAACCCGAGTAACCCTCATCCCACTGCTCCTACTGCTTGGCAGGGAACACCCTGTCGGCCGCAGCCCCCAGCCGAGCAAACCAGCAGAGAACAGAAGATGCGAGCACATGCAAGCCCCCGCGTCCCCAACTGGCCGGTGGCCTCGCCAAACCTCCCTTCGACGTGCGTCGGTGAGACCTGACAGCAAAGCGTGGCTGGGGAAATCAGACTCAACTTCTCCTAGGAGTGAGTTTCAGGGAACAGAAATTCCACTGCACAGAGAAATATCAGCAGTCCTGCCAGTGAAATACTGAAACACGAAGAGGTCATCGCAGGACATAAAGGTCGAGTTAACTTTCGGTGAGCAGAGAGGGGCACAGGCAATTAATTTGATCATTGTGTCCCCCAGTGCAGCTTTTCTAACTAGCTGACAAATATTAGTTTTGCTTATACAAGAATAAATGAGAATTTCTTGTATTTTTCTCATTTGCATTTTTACAGAAGTTATTCTTCTTAGAAAAGTCTAATTAGAAGAAAATCAGATTTCCCTCATCCAGCCTCACCATGGATCTATACATGAAAGATGACCTGCAGATCACTTGGGGAATGGATATATTAGCATATTGCAAGCAGATCTGACCTTTCACAGGCATTCAGAAAGTGAAACAATAATAATTTATTAATTGTGTTCTGTCATGCTTTTAATTTGCCTGTTCTTTAGTATTTAAAGTAGTAAAAATTAATTATTGGGATATTCTGGTTTATCTTTGATCATCACATTGCCTGAGGAATGGCAGAAAGAACTTGCATAACTAAAATAGCCAGAATCACGTACTTGGAACAGCTTCAAAGGGAGACCTCTACCAACACCCTTCTTTTCTTCTCTGAGGATGCAGCATGATAGAATCAAGCAGCTACTTAACAGAAATAAAAGCGTTCAGTCATTGGATCCAATACAGCTCCAAAGCAGCAGGAAAGGGTGGGGAAAGTTTTCATTTGTGGTTTGTTTGTGGGGTTTTTTTATTTGTTACTCTTTTTCTTTTAGGAAGGGTTGCTTTTTTTTTTTTTCAATAAGGTCAGGAATTTCTTCTTTTAGGCATGACCTAACCTCACGAAGGAGACCATTGCTATAATTTGAAAGGGAATAAGCTGAAGTTATAGACTGAAACTTTTTTACTCCCTCTTTTACAGAGGAAAGAGAAGAAATAGTTAAACATTTGAGAAAGGAAAGAAAATTCTGAATTTTCGTTACACCGTAAAGGCCTTCCTAGCATAAAAGATTTCAAGATAAGTAATTTGGTCCAATAAGCAACTTTAGCAGGAGAAAAGCTAGGCAGCAGATTATTGTCTTCAGAGGAACTTCACTGTGACCCGCCATTGCAAGATCTGGGCAACATACTGCATAGCAGCTAAACTGGACACAAATTTGGAGGGGAAAACCAGTTTTATACCAGAGATGTGAAATCACTGTCAGAATTGGATGGAGAACGTGATGTACCGAAAGTTCACCAAGTACAAGTCACTCATTTAACCTCCTTGAGGAAGGATTTAGGGGAAAAATGAGCATTTAGTTCCTTCTTGAGTTTTTCTGTAGTGTATTCATATTAACTGTCTATTAATTTTATTTTCTATTTCTTCAGCATAGATTTAAGTAAATGCATAGATCTACCAGACGCTGGGAATACATGCCTCTGGATAAGAGGTACCTACATGTCCCACTGAATTCAAGTGACTAAACTGAATTTACAGTAAAAGGGTACATTTCATATTAGTCAGCTAAACAAACAGGAGACAAGAATAGCCTAGAAGAGGCATAGCCAGTATGTACTTAGATGGGCCACCTAAGAAACAAATTATTTTTATCACCTGGAGTTGAGCACATATATTCTTTCTGAACTATCTGGATGTTTTTTAGCTTATCTGATCAGATAGTTAAATCTAAGCATTTAAAATGATTAGTTCTTGCAAACTATTTGGCTTCCTACAAAAAACCACCCCAAAATATTCACAAATAAAATATCAATTCTTATTACAGCTTTAATAATAAAAATATCTTCACCTGAGCACTTTCATTGGAATTCTGTGAGACTGTGCCCTCCATTAACCTTGCCCACAGCTCACTGATAATTACTGAAAGCCGGTACTAAACTCAGTTTAACCCCATTGCTGATAGGCTTACTCCCCACTTATTTCAAGAGACTTTCCACTGAGTTTCAGGGGAGCACGGCTTATCTCAGTTTGTCTGCTTTTCAGCACCCTCTGTCAGCGCACCCAGAGAGTTTTCACCTTCTGGAGGTGGACGCTGTTCTGCATCCAGCAGCACAAACTTTCAGAGGTGAGGAAAAAGCTTGTGGGCTTTTGCTTTGATTTTGGAGCAGTTAATGCAGACAGTAGTTAAGACTGTTACAGGATTCCCAGATAAAAATCCACATACAAGTAACCGTGGGCACAAAAATAAAAAAATCACTTATTTGCTTAACCAGAAGACATGCCTGTGAATTTTAACACACAGCCTGCTATGTGTAGCAAATTGGCAGCTGTGTTATTTATAGTGGTCCTTACAGACGGCTGAGAGAAATAGTTGTTTTCCCACTTATTTACTTGTTTTTACTCACATGGCAGTTTCTGCAGGAATTTTCTCTTGCCAACTAATTTTCGTGAGAATATATTCTTAATGAAGGATGTGTTTTCTACAGGTGGTCTCCTACAAGATCAATGACAAATGTCGCTTGGTCAGAAAGTCTTGAATATCAGCAGAGGTGGACATCAAAAGCACAGCTAAATTACAGGTCTGAGAAAACATTACAAAGCTCAGTCAGGCATCTGTGAAACCAAAATGTTCAGCTTTCCCTTTACAAAAAGCCATGATGGTTCAAGTTTTCTTCCTGACTAGGGACAACATCAGCACATTCCAGGAAAAAGAAAATCTGCATTTTGAACAGGATCAATCTATGATCTCGAGAATAAAAAGTTAAAGAGATACTGAGCATTGTTTCCAACTTTATGAATCTCCTTTGGAGCTGCAGCACAGCAGCAAATGTCAAGTAGATGCGCTTTTCAAAATACCTATCGGAGTATTTCATCTGGGATGATGGCCATTTATTTTATTTATTAGTCTATGTGGAGCAATTTAGCTTTAATTTATTCCTTTTCAGCTAATCTGTGCTTGAGTGATTTCTGACCCCATGTTGTGAAGAATGTTGAGGATAAATTCTAGTTTTCTTGCACTTATAAAACTATCATTTTTTTATCTTCTCTCCTTCCAAAAAGATGGAGAACCTCGAGTACTGTGTTCAGTTTTGGGCCCCTCACTACAAGAAAGACATCGAGGTGCTGGGGCGTGTCCAGAGAAGGGCAAAAAGGCTGGTGAGGGGTCTAGAGAACAAGTCTTACAAGGAGCGGACGGGGGAGCTGGGGCTGTTTAGTCTGGAGAACATGAGGCTGAGGGGGGACCTTATTGCTCTCTACAACTACCTGAAAGGAGGCTGTAGTGAGGCAGGTGTTGGTCTCTTCTCCAAACTAACTAGCAATAGGACAAGAGGCAATGGCCTCACGTTGTGTCAGGGGAGGTTTAGATCAGATACTAGGAAAAAATTCTTTACTGAAAGAGTGGTCAGACATTGGAATAGGCTGCCCAGGGAGGTGGTTCAAAAAAAGTGTAGCTGTGGCACTTTGGGATATGGTTTAGTAGGCATGGTGGTGTTGGGTTGACGGCTGGACTTGATGATCTTAGAGGTCTTTTCCAACCATGAGTATATGACATTGTAGTCTGGAAACAGGTATTGTGTAGCAGATGTCCTTCCAAAACATGTACAAGGAAATTTCGTAGCACAGTTATTTTTATATTTAGATATATATTTATATTTAGGTATATATTTATATCTACACGCTATTTTAGGGGGGGAAATAGTCTTTTCCAGAGGTGTTTCACCATGCCCTGCACTGTCCCTTTCCCCAGTTATCAAGCCTGCACCACAGTTAACTCACTCCCTTATCGCGCTGCAGAGGACATCACACCAGGACTCAGGTCCAGGCCAGGGGCCGGTTCCCTTCCCACACACAGCTCCATGGGCTGGTGCTCTCGAGAGTGTTTGCCTCTGCAGGTCTATAAAGCAGAAGTCTCTGTTTCTAAATTCAGACTTAGCCAGTTATGTATTTTTAACAAAAAGCAGGGCTTGCTCGTTCTACAGCTTGCGTAGTTTTCCCCAAAGTTTTTCTTCATCTCCTTCTTACTTCTGCCATACTTTAGTATCTCTGTGTCCAATCAAGACAGTTTCGTTCAGATTCTGTCTGAAAAATAAGTTTCTCTGGTCCACCAGCCTGCCTTCACCAGCTCTTGTATGTGCATGACTTTGTACTTTCATGTCTTCACTTTCTTCTTAAAAGTGAGAGGAAAACATTGCAGAAAGGATGAATAAGCCACAGAGACAACGTACCAGATCTCTATCCAGGTCACAGTGGAAATCAAACAATATTTTTCTTACAATGAGCTCACATCACTTTCCAATCCCTTCAAGATTCTCAACTCTTCCAAAAGTAGGAAAGCAATCATATAAAATTGATCACAATTAAAACATAAGTAAATTAAAGTTTTATTTTGCTTTTTTACCTAACAACTAAAATGTGTTTATGTTATTAATATATCTATTCCTATTAAGAAACCTACTCTGATATCTTCTTTCTAGCTTATCAGGCTCCTGCATAAATAATGGTCCTGCTGGCTTTTCTGTAGCATCCCCCTTTTGACTTTTGGAAGCAGTATGGGAACAGCAGGAAAAGCTGTAAGCTGAGGAAGTCGTCTCAGTTACAGGACATATTTTGGCAAGTGTCATTGCAATGAACATCTGGTAAACACTGACGTGGCCAACCTAACCACTGATGTTGTTGTCGGATAATACTCTGGGTAGGAATCACTTGTTTAGGGGGGCCCTTTCCCAACTTTGTAATCTGAAGTTTAACTGAAGCTGAATATGTAGAAAAATAAAGGTCTTATGCAATTTGGAAGAGTTTTAACAGGAAACTGTGATTTTTTTCAAGACTGGAAACTCTGGCAAGTTTGTATTTCCATTTTCAGTGGATATTACCTCCTTCTGAAGGACAAAAGATTGATGATTTCCATTTAGGTTTATAATGTGTTTTTAGAAATCTAATTACATATTCCAAATGTTCGTCTTTGTCCTTCAGAGTTTATATAAACTCCCAGCAGGATTCAGCTGAACTTGGCACAGAAGAGCAAGTGGACAATCATTTGACCTCTGAACAATTACCAGAAAAGTGGCAAGGAAGTGAACATCAATTGCTAACTTTGACTTTCTTCTGGAGACAACATATTCTTTCTTGAACTCTTTGGCAGAATTAGAAAAATCAGTACAACAAATTATTACCACATGGAGAAACCCAAACTAGCTGAGCAAGCCTGTGACTACAGTGTCATGTGGTGGGACGGACTTGAATATCAGACACAGCACAGTGTCTGGGCTAGGTTATCCCACTAGAAAGGTTCAAAAGTTGTGAACTCAATGGTTTGGGGTATCTAAAAATCAATAGATGCTTTTCAGAAACCTTGATAGAGAACTTGCAGTTCCTTTCATTAAGGGAGCCTCCGGGAGCTTTGCAGAAGCCAATAAGAAAATGATTGAAGATCACAGAATCATTTAGGTTGGAAAAGACCTTTAAGGATCTTTGAGTCCAGCCGTAAACCGAACGCTGCCAACTTCACCACTAAACCATGTTGCTAGGCACCACATCTACACATCTTTTAAATACCTCCAGGGATGCTAAATGCAGTCGTGGTTTTCTGCCATTTTAGATTAATCAGCCTGACAGAAACTTTCACCTGAATATGAAAAATACACAAAGTTTCTTCATGTTGTCTCCTACACCTAGCAGAAGAAGAATTCAGAGTTTTATGGTATATTGAATCCACTAAGGATTATCTTTAGGTGAATTTTGATTCATACATTATAATGCTTAGTGCTATAGGCTGAGCAACCAGTTTATTAGCAGTTCCAGAAAGTGATAATAAAAGAACTGACATCTTTCTGCTACAATATAGAGACAATGTACTGAAAATAACTTGGAGATAATGGAAAGCTTAGATTTTTATGAAGCTTATTGTACTCTGTTTTTATTTATTGTGGCATTTGTGATTTAATTTCAACCTAATATGTTAATAGCATTCCATACTATAATTTATCTTGCCTGGGAGAGGTTTTATAGTGGCACCCTGGTATCATATCTCTGTTCAGAGCAGAAGACATCTCTGTGTTAAATATAAGCCTTGAAGAAATGAATATTATAAACATGAAGTATAATTCATTATGTACTTAGAGGTCAATATACCCCACTTCTCCTTCTAACACTAGCCCCAGGGCCCCTTAGCAAGCCAAAGGCTGTGGCTGGGTGCCACTGGTCCCCAAGCCCCCCCAGGCCAGGACACAGATACGCAGAGCTACGACCCTGTTTCTTTGAAGCACCACTGGAATAGGTAAGAGGAAACGCCTGTCTCCATGCTTCTCAGACATTTAATAATCAATGAAAGTAGACATTTTAAACTTAAAGCAGTGTTGGCAGCAACACATTTTTACTATGAGCGCTGTGATACTCAGGTTGTGTTCTTGAACACTGGAAAAAGGAGCCATTTATGTATTTCCTATCCTCTTCACTGCGGAGATGGTAACTTGAAGATGAACTTAATCTTTTTTAAACATCGAAATATTTAAAAAAATAAAATCTTATTATTTAGGAGCCCCAACTTGTATGTTTAAAATACTGGTAATTTAAATCAGAGAATGAGAAACAATAGAAATCATTGTTCATTAAAAAAAGTCTCCAGATGAACTTTTTGGGATTGATGTATTCAGCAACTGAGGTGTTATTGCTAGCCCATATATCCACTACCCTAGCATGCAAAAACATATGGATGTAGTTATTAGTAACTTGAAGCTGCTTTTAAATTATAGTAAATTGAATATTTTTTGACTGCTGAAATTGCAAGACTTGCAGACATATATAACTAGGAGATATTGTTTGAGTGTGTATTAATAGCATGAACTACTTATGATTTTCAAGCTAGCTTGTAAACTGGAAATCTGCAGGAGTCAATCAGTTACAATAACAGCAATTCAAAAGAGAAACAGTAATATTAAATATGAGGATTTAGAAACTGTTCCTTGCTTGCTCTTTACATGGTCCTTTCTTGGAGACTTCTTTTGGAGGTACCAGCATGCATTTGATTGAACAAAGACCTCTCATTTTATTTACTGATAAAACTAGAATCAAAGTGTAAACAAAAAAAATATTCACTAATCATTAACTGAGAAAAAAGAAGTTGCTATAACTTGCATAAAGCAATCTGCTAGACCAGAAAAATTTGACATGGACAGCAACAGCAAATGGTGCACGTCCTGTCCTGCTGTCAGCCAGGAAATCCCCCACATTCACTCAATCCGAACTGCTGTGCTGCGGCAGAGGCTGAAAGCTCTGGCGAGGCTGAGCCAGGCTACGTTCCTCTCTCCAAGTTGTCCCCAGAAGGAGACCCCATTGCCCCTCCCCAGGTGCAAATGCGTTGGTCCACAGCAAGCAGCTATCACTCAGATGGTGGCACGTCCAGAGGCTTTACAATCTCATGCAGTAGCTATCACCTAGCTAAGAAATAATTAGCCTCAAGGGCATGCTCCAGCATCACTAAAGTAGGCAGCTGTCATGAACTAGGGAGGTATGGCAAAGGGCTGAGATACAAAGCTGAAGGACACTTGTTATTTTTATTCTACCAGTGGGTCCAGATCTGAACTGGGCAGGCATGGTGGTCACGCAGAGGTCGGGGTAGCTCATCTGCATTTTCCATCTGAAGTTCAGTAATTATAGACCTTTGCATTCAGAAATACAGAGTTCAGAAAACCCCTCTGCCGCCTTCTTGGAGTTGAACCAACTTGTCCCTTACTCCCCAGCCTCCCCCATGAGAAACAGAGAAGAGCGGAGCGAGAAGGGGCCATTTGGTAACAGCTGTCAGGGCAGCACTTGGTCAAAGCCACTTCCCTGCCAACAAGATGACGGAAGAAATTTTTTCCGTAGGATACTCCAGGCTGTGTATGCCTTCTGAACACATTCCGATGGCTCATTCATGCCGACTGATGATGAATGAGAACCAGAAAACAGCTTGGCCCATAGCAGAGGGATGGGGAAACATTTGCAGGTCTAATTTTTTGGCAAATATTTTTTGTGGACTTATTTTTTTAAACCTTTTCTAATAAGATGGCAGTAACAGACTGAAAGGGTAAGAATTTAGAAATGAAGTAACTGCTAAATCTGTTTTATTCTAGCTATGTTTCACTTTCAAAAACTTAGTAGATAGTACGATGTGTAGAAATTGCCTTTATGCTAAAGTCAGTGTTAATCAAAACTAAAAAGGTTACCTACTTTACGTTAGTTGTCTTCTGTTCAACCCATACAAGTCTCCCGGCTATGCTAAACTCACAGTTAACCAAAAATATTTATTTCTGCATTAATAGTCTATTTTAACACAAATGACTTATTTCCTCTCTCTGGTATTAATGCATACTAGAGTCTGGAAAAGCTCAGACAGCTCTAAAATGCCAAGATAAACATGAGAAAAATCACATGATTCCACTTGCCCCCTCCAGCTGTTTCTTGGCTGCTCTGAACTGGTGTCCAAGCAGCCCGGCTGGTGAGAGGATATGTATGTCACATCGTATGAGCTGAGGAAAGAGCAGCTTAATAGAACCTTTCGGATCGACCAGTAGAAAATAAAATTACTCAAGAAATTAGGAACAGAACCAATTATGTAGATCAAAGCGTTTCTAATGTTGCCAAAGAACTGCATAGTGTGCACGTATATGTTTACGTACAATACATTTTTGAGGTTATGTACACACAGAAGTTTGACAATCACGAGAGAAAAATCTGCCCATGTTTAGTAGAAGCTGCCTAACAAAGATTTCCAAAGAGTTTATGGGCCTTTCACAGATGCGGAAATCTAAATGTATGCTTGCATTTCTGTGGCCACAGGGTAGGTGTCATTTCAAATGACTCGGCTGTTAAGGACCTAATGCTCTGCTCATTTGCAGTCAGCCAAAATTAAATGGGCCCGATCAGTCTAAAAATGGAAAGTAAATCTCATAATTTGCACAGGCCCATTACAAAATTTTTAACTTCCACTCCATGGAAGCCATATATGTGTGCACATGCAGGTCTTGGCTTTGACTCAAAATCTAGTTCTGCAGTGTATGCACTTCTGCAAGAACAGGTTGCCACAGCAACCATTGGGTTCAGTGGATCAATACCACCTGGACAAAAATTTAAGATGAACTTTACCTTGATATCAAGACCATAAAGTCTCCTCCTGATCTACTTGCAAACATATACTTGGAGGTATTTGATGTTCTCTCAGGTTAAGTCTAATTACCAGGAATTAGGGCTGTAGCTTAGGGTGACACAGTGATTAACGCAGCCATGACACAAACAGAGATTAATGACCATCATCAGTCTCGCTAGATCTGGTAGAACAGTATGTCAGGGCCTTTGGAAACCAACAGATATAATGTCAGTGGGTTGGTTTGTTTAAACTTTTATTTACTTGTTTTTAATTAGGACTGTCCTCTCTAATGTGGTGTCATATTTACTAATAAAACCATCTGTTTGTTACTAGATGACTGCTCAGAAGATTCCTGAGGTCAGGGAATAAGGTATCTGCTGAAACCCACCCACGACACTTCAGCTGACTGGGGCTCCTCCCAAAGGGATGGAGACAAGCAAGAGTCCACAGGCAGACAGTAGATATTGCAAGAGTGAAAAAAATGACAGTGCAAACAGTGGCCACAAAAACAACTTAGGTATAATCAGCCTTAAAAATGTTTAGTATTTTTTATTCCATAACATTTTTAAATATTTTTACCTCACTGGGAAGAAATTTTGCTCCAGTGAAGCATGGGGAATTCTATTCCCTCATTCAGAGGGCCACAGCCTGAAGGCTAGGTCTTGAATTCAACCATCAACTCATTGGTTGCCATTACAGCATTACAGGCTGGAGCTCAAATAAAAGCACATGTTCTGTAAAACCCCTTGTACAGGAGAAATGGAGTAAAAGAACACAGAACATGCTGTCTTTACTTCCCAACGCAGCACTGCAACCAATCTTTGAACCCTAAGAAGCATTTGACAAACCTCAAATAATGTGCTGAACCCTCTGAGCTTCTTACCATCTTGGGAAAAACCTGTGCCTTTGAAACTAGAAATGAGAAATATTTCTGCAGATCAAATTGTTTATTCCATTTCGCAGATGAAATATAGTGGAGCTGGCTGCTGGTTTGCTAGACTCGAAGAAGAGTATCAGAACAGGGTGCTCAAAGCCAGGAACATCAGACTGAGAGGCTGTGAGATTAAGGACAACAAAAACTCCCACAACCCGGTACAAATGAACATCTAAAATATCTGCTGTGAGCTGAATAACAAGGGAGGTGGCACTGCAAGCATTTGCCTAGCAACCCTGCCTGTTCAGCTTCAATATTCACATTAGCTGTTGCTTCTGAACAACCACATATGCAAAACATGCCAGACCTTGGACTGAGAGCCATTACAGAGTTTACTGAAGCAGCAGGGGGTTTTTGGTTGGTTGGAGCGTGGTTTTTTTTTTTTTTAATTTATATTATTTTTACATTTTTTCTGAGCAAGTGGAACATATTACAGCACAAGAGATAGCCTATGACTGTTTATCATAAATATATACGCCGACTTGACAGAACAGGTGATTAGAAGCCTAATCTATCTAGAGACCAGTACAGCAAGTATGGAAACAGATGAGAAATGTATGTTCCCTATTTTCTTGTGAATTGGCCTGAAACCTGACTTAAATGAAACACTCTGGGGATGGGAAAGCCACAGACATCTCTGCATAACAGGGCATGGATGTACCTCCTGAAGCAAGAAGCTGGGTTGCTGCTTCTTTCTCTGCTCTGGTCACCCACTGCCCATCTCCCTCTTCCACCTCCTTGTCTCCCCCCGCACATGCGGTGTCCATTCCATCTTCAGAGGAGCGGGAAGGGTCCAGGTCTAGGGCAGCAGCAGCCATCACAGCTTGTCCTGCTTGGAGGTGGACATCTCCCTGCCTGACAGCGTTTGCTGCTTAAACAGCCCATCTGCATCCCTGCCACCGCAGGCAAATATGCAGTGCTCTGGCATGGTACATACGGTGCACATGGCTGCTGTCACTGACAGCTCTCTATTGCTATTGTTTAACTTCACCTGCTGGTAAGAAATTCAGATGTCATCTCCAACACAAGAATCTTTGAATCAGCTCTCATGTAGATCATCAGCATGAAACTACCAAGGCAACCTGCCTCCATGTATGAGGCTCCTCCAGACAAAGACCTTCACTACCTTGTGCTAGTTATAATTGTATTTCCAAAAAATGCTTTAAGAGTGTTCTTAAGGCTAATTACAGAACTCCAGAAAAGTGCCAGAAACCTATCCTACTGAAATGGATTCTCTACCATTAGGCAATTTAGCACAGTTTCTTCAACATTATGAATATATTCCTGATTCTATTCCTTGTTATAAACTCTCAGTATACTTCCAGATTATTTTAGTCATCAACATCTCATTTGCCTGGAAACAAGATCCCAAGAGTTTTCATCGCCAAAGCAGCTGTAACTGCGGTGGGAAGTAGATGGGCACAGGGGACAATCCCCCTGCCCCCCACCACTGGATTTCGAGACACCACCACCAATCTAAAACATTTCAGAACCCAAAATTGGTTTCCTTTTGTTTACCTCGGGGAAATCAATGCTCAGACATGCTGGAAAGAGCTCGATCTGACAACATTCAAGAGCAATGTTTTCCCATTTGCTTTGTCAAAGGCTCCAAGAGTTTGCGTCGGGGAAGAGAAGACTAACTGCAATTTCGACAATAAATGATTACCTGGGGTAAATTGTGCCTCCTCCTTGCTGCTGGTTAACACTTGCTGCTGTTTTGAGAAGTCTGCCAGCTGCATTCAGTTTTTGTTAGTCACTGAAATGAATTCATTTCTTGTCCTATTGGTTAAGGTGCCCAGAATATAACCTTCAATGTATAAGGCATAATATTACATGTAAGTATATGTATAGATAAATAGATGGACATATCTGGTATTAGACTTTGCTTACTATTTTTGACAGAATTGCAAATCAGGAGACTGTAAGATTAAAGAAATATTTGTCCTTGCTGATTTTCCATTTAAATCCAAGTGTTTAATAAACAAATATTTGCAATATCAAAGCCCAACATTTAATCAAATTCTTTCTTACACACAATAAAGTCATTTTAGATTCCTTTCTGTTTTTCTTTCAAATATACAGCTTATTGAGTATTCTTTAACATATATAAACATATATATATCATTTCCATAGTTCTTCCCACTGGATGGAGAGTTCAAATCCTCCATGTTCATTATGAATCTGCATAGATGTTCTATTTTCTTTCCTTCAGTTCAGCCAAAGCAGATTACCATTATTATATCTTAACAAGTCCTACAGATTCCAGCCTTATAATGCTGCACAATGAGTACATAAATAAGAAATAGTGTGTCCCACCTCACATCCCTTACTGTCTAGGAACAACACAACAGGCTAATGCAAAGAATAGATAGGAGAACACAAGGCAACAGTCAGAAAATTCAGATTATCATGAGGCAATCGATGATCACAAGACACCATTTGCCTGTCAGTGGTTGATTTTTTTCCTTTTTTTTTTTTTTTTACTGTCACAACAGAGATGGCTGCTGCACATGGAGTCCAATGGCCAAAGGGTGTCTTGCAGATTCCTATGGGACGTTTCAGCCCTGTGTAGGAAATGGCATCTTTCCACCCTTTTGGAAAAACAGCAGCAGAGTCAACACAGGATGAGACCTAGGACAGCCCTGAAGCAGTACAGAGACAGGTACCTCGTATAAAATAACTGATGACATCCTCTTAGCGTTACCAGCAATGTACAGCATCAGTCAGGAAAACAGGCCTTCCAGCAATATTTTGGTAGCTGCGTCAAAGAGGACAAGGCTACATTTCTGAAGTCCTTGGAGTTCACAAGGAAGGAGAGAAGCATACAGGAGGAGTGATTGTTTCGGAGGTGGAAGGTTTTAGAGCCTGTGTTTTGTCATAGTGAATTTAGACCAACTTCTAGGTCCAGGGAAACATCTAAAACAAACTGAAATTTCAGTCTGAACAGAAGTCGGCTCCAAAACAGAGAGGTAGTCTGGTAATGATCAATAAAGAAATGCTATAGTCATATTTGTGAACAGCTTTGGTCAGCAAGAAACAGGCAGTGAACAACAACAGCTGAAAGAATCAATTTTAGAAATAGTAAAAAAAAAAAAAAAAAAATCTTGGAAATTAAAAATGAATCCCCATAAAAAGTTAACTGGAAATACCTTTCTATTTTGAACAAGTTCATATCACAGCCAGCGTATTCTGGGTTTTAGCCAGTTTACAATAAAATGAGCCAGTTTTCAATAAAAATACATTTTTTCCATGATTCTACAATTTAGATAACTCATGCAACTGCCAGCATAAAATCTCCAAGTGGTGAGAGATTCCAAGTGAGCATTTAAATACAGCTTGAATTATTTTCAAATTAGGACCAAATGTTGCCCAAGCCCCAGCAGTATTCCCTTGCTCCAGATCCAAGGCACTATACATAGAACCGAAGTCTGGACCGGCTGTGAACAAGCTTGCAGGAGTACTACACATATGTTTAGAGTATTGTGCCACGGAGGCTCTGTTGTCCAAGTCTGCCACAGCAAGAAAAGTAATTTATTAAAATCGTGTTTGGCAATAACTCTGAAACACCTCAGAGGAGATAAAGGCCCTCTTTAGTTGAGGCCCCACAGAAGGACGGTGAAAAACAGATATCCATGGACCATCGAAATGGATAAGAGATAGAAAAGGTGGGCTGGGAAATGAAACCACCTCTCCAGTTTCCTTCAGCAGGTCAGTGCTAATGACACCTAGTGACACTGCTTCAGCCAACCCTCTCTCCTGTTAGAGCAACAGATATTGCTGGTCCGGGTCTCCCTGCAAGACATCAAAACCCTCACAAAAGAGAGGAATACATTACTTCACAGTCAGTCTCAGAAAAGTATGGTGACTTATTCAGAGGCTGTTCGTGGACCTCCAAGCTGTCATTATTTTCTAAGCTGTATGATATTTGTAATTCTGATGAAGTGGTTTGGAAAAGTATTTGGATAAAGCTGGTAGCATGAGAACATTCACAGAAACTCATATTTTCTTGATGTATGATGGAGGCCATGTGATGATGAAGCAGACATGTTTCCCATTTAGTTCATGTAATTAGTTACGATAGCACAAACCACAACTCTTACAAGCAAATGTTTGTGCCTACAGTTATTATTTTATACTCTACTAGCTTGTTTTTAAATGAGAGTAGAAGTTTAATTTTTAAAACTGAGAGTACAGAAAGACCAGAGCACATTCTCATTACAATATGCTCTCTAATCTAAACTAATATTCACATCAATTTTGCCATTAATGACTAAAGGCTGAATTACCAAGAGAATGAGGATGTCACCACCTAGGCTAGAGTAAGAGACAGCTGTGGTTTAATTCTGTGTCACTGTCCCTAATCTGCTGTTCACACTACAGAAACTCTTTCATGCTGAAATCTTATTGGACTCCTTTTGAAATGCAATATTAATTACAACACTTTTATATCATAGTGCGTGTACAAACTCATACAAAACAGCACTGAACTTTTCTTTCCTAAGGAACATTTGTCTTCTGCTACACTATTACTACAACATATGTACTCTTGATTTGCCCTAAGTATTATTTCTGTGCTTTTTATATGATACAGATGTTGAATTGATGGTTTGCAGTGTCTCAAACTGGCCCTCCACTCCCCAGCAATTATTGAAATATTAGTACCATATTTGTAGCCATCTAAAAGTCCTGAAACCTTGTACAAACTGGGAAAGTTTGTTGGTTTTCATTACCTCCAAATTCTTCCTTCTCCATCTCCTTTCAAAACCCATGATAAACATGCTTGCAAACTTGCTGATTAACAAAGATTTATCCCTCCCCTAATTTTTCCCTGAGGTTATCCTGTTCTCCAGACACACGCAGGAGCTGCTGCTAAACAGAAGCATTTCTACAGTGGTGCAAGACACTTTTGCAGTGAGCGCAATGTCCCAAGTTTCAATTAAACCACCACTGCTCAACTTCTACTTATCTAAAATTATATGAATTTAGCATGTTGCTCTTTAGGAGACTTCAAATTATCATAACCAGTGAAAATTATTAATTTGAGATTCTGCTGGCCCCAGTGAGCTGGGGCAGCGCTTTGTGCTTCCAAGAAGCTCATGGCTGTGGGGACCCTGCTGTTCCCCAGGAGAATGCCAGAAAAATCACTCTTCAAATGAGAATCAGGGGCTTGGAAGCCATTAAAAGCACAAACTCTTATTAGAATCATAGAATCACAGAATAGTTTGGGTTGGAAGGGACCTTTAGAAGTCATCTAGCCCAACTCCCCTGCAGTGAGCAGGGACATCTTCCACTAGACCAGGTTGCTCAGAGCCCCGTCCAACCTGACCTTCAAGGTTTCCAGGGATGGGGCACCAACCACCTTTTTGGGCAACCTGTGCCAGGGTTTCACTACCCTCGCTGTAAAAAATTTCTTCCTTGTATCTAGTCTAAATCTACCCTTCCTTAGTTTAAAGCCATTACTCTGTCCTACATCACAACAGGCCTTGCTAAAAAGATTTTCCCCATTATTATCACATCTCACAGGCTCGGTTAATACTGCTTTTCGGGAGGGGGAAAAAAAATTCAGTTCGTTGTTTCGGATTTAGTAAAACTTGGACCAAAAAGATAAATCAGTTGAGTGATATGGCTGTAAGAAGTATCTACAGAACAAAATTATCTCCTGGCTGATCTATTTTGACACCACCGGTTTTATAAATATGTAATGAACCTTCTTCATAAACGTTATATTGCTTTTAATCCACGACAGCATTGCTTCTAATCTTGCAATAATAATTTAGATTAAACAAATCTGTGTTGCCAAGAATCATCTGACTTTTCCAGTCGCTCTGGAGAAAAGAGAGCACTTTGCTCCATCTTCTCCTTTAAAATAAAACAAAGGCTTTATCCAGGCTGCTTTAATGTGACAGTAGTCAAGAGGGGCTCTTCAACAAGGTTTGGAGCAAACAAGAATTTGGACGACTATCGTGAAGTTTACCCTTTGTACATAAGGAAACTAAGATAATCCCTGTAGTCCTCCCTGCACGTGAAGTCCATTCTTCAGCCTTTCTTTAAGACCCGTGTAGCAAGTAGGAACCCAAATTTCCCCCCCAACAAGACATCAATAAATCTCCATCAACTCTAATAGGATTTACTTGTCTACTGCAGCAGGAGAACCAAAGCCCTGGTGTGTAGGAACAAACTATATTTCCAGCTATCATCCACAGGACTTCGACAGATTGAGAATAGTAATACAAATAACTAGCGGATTGAAAAAGGGATCTGCTTGTAAACCTCAGGCACACAGCATATCTGCATCAGCACACATACACACGGGTTTCATGTAATTGGAAAAACAGGTTGCACGCTAAGATCTCCCAAGCTCTGTGGTAACATTTTTTCCTGTTGCTTTTGATTTTCTGTTTGCCAGATGAGGAGTGGTGGGATGGGAGTTGGAAAAATGTCATTTAATAGACCGCAGAAAAAATTAATGGAGAAGGAAAGATCATTACTGTAGTCTCCTCTCCTAACCAAATTAACATTAACTTCATTTTTTTTAAGTCCCCATTGCTCCTGATTTATTGTTTTTCTTTCTACCTGATTTATTTTCCAGATGGAGGACTGCAAGAGGCAGACAGTTTTTCAGCATGGTGTCTTATTTCCTGCTGGGTTTTTTTATCTGCCCAAGGAGTTGTTAAAACAGAGGACAGAAAAATGTATTTACGTTGCTGTACCTGAAGAAGACACATGCAGGCAGGACCATCTGGAGTGTGAGGAATGGCTTCTGCATGTTACAGCACAACGCTGCAAGGGGCTGAGCATTTTCTTTACAGTGTGAGGGGAAAGCTCCCATTTTCTGTGGCACAGTTTCTGGATGCGTGTCAAGAAAAGGCTTCAGCCTGTTGCCAGGTTCCCTAAGATCTTCCATGTATTTGTGAGACTCCGAGTTTCTGGTGCAGAAACTGGAAGCATTGAGGAATAGCCGTATGCAACATTTGCTAAGAATCGCAAAATTCCTTGCTACAGTCGTAACAGAAACAGTTTAAATATTGTAGTCAAGAAGATAAATACGTAAATAGCAAGACCATCACGAACAGCTATGACCACCCAGTCAGATTTCCTGTGTGCGAATGCATCTTGTTTGAGTTGGATTAAATCTTAAGAGAACAACCATTCTTGACATACAATTCTACGTAACAGATTTGCAGAGCAGCCTGGAAATTGAAGAGCAATGCATTCTTTCTTATATTTTTGAAGCTAACATTTGCAGTATGTTACCTTCCACATTAAACCAAAACCCAAAGATTAAGCTCAGACTTCTTTCAGTTCAGCAGTTCACATGCAAGAAGCGTTATAACTAGGATTGCATTTGGTAAAAGCAAGAATTAGGGATTGTTTCGGCTAGCACAGGAAGACATCTTTTTATATTACGTGCGTCTATGTGGTACTACTGAAAAGAGTCAGCTTCTATTTCTTTTAGCCCCATGTTGATATTAATAATTAAAAGCATGAAAGCATTTCAGTAAGTGGACTGCAATGAGGAATCCAATTCTGACATCTATACAATCAACCTCTAACTGAGTTTTAGGTACCTTGGCCAAAGGCATTAAAAAAAAAAAATCACAGATTTCAGCATTCATATCTATTGCAATTAGGCATCTTGCAGCCTTTAAAGAGGATGAATCCCAGAGTCACAAATGTCCTATGGCCTGCAGAACAAAGGATACTCTGATGAAAGTATGATATTTTGAAAATTTACCTATCTGCATCGACTTGACACACCAAAAGCTGTCTGATTACTCAGGGAAGACATCTGCACCACAAAATTTCTCTTAAAGTGTTTTCTCCATCTTGCATTTTTCTAGAGCAATAAGATCGCAGATCATATTGGCAACCTTCAGCAATAACATGGGGTATGCCTATGTTTAAGTGCTCTGTATTTTCCATGTCCCTGCCAGTCATTAAAGACAGACAGACCTGTCATGTGGATGCACTCCCTTTGCTGGAAAATTGACTGACACAACCAGTTAATCCACTTTGCTTTCCCTGGGCAATGACTTTGTGGCTGGAATTGGTTTGAAGAGATGTGTATTAACATAGATCTCGAGGCTTGCTGTAGTCAGTTATGAACATTTTTCAAAAGCTTTCAGTGAAGATTTCTCAGGGGACTTCATGCTTTACAACTAAATTAATACCAGGTATTGCCTGCAGTAGTGTATAACAAAGTAGTTTCCATTTGGCCCCCCATCACCACCCCATACCACCCCTCTTTTTTTTAATTTATTGTAAGCCACCAAATGCTCACCAAGCAACATATTTCAGGCTTCGTGGCAGGGCATCTTACATACACATGCGCACTTCCCAGCTTTAGGTATTTACGATGACTCTGACAACACCATCTGTAATAGTCAGACTTTTAAAGAAACAGCAGATATTTAAGATAATCCCAGTGCAAGTTACAGAAAGTAGTTTCATAAAGCATAGGTCACCACTGTTCCTTTTATAGTGACATTGCCCTAAAACATATTAACCTCCCAAAAGAAAAAACACCTAGACCAAGACCCTGGAAATTTTACAAGTACCCAAGCAGTCATTTTTTTTCCATACTCTACCCTGTATGGTCTTTTCTTCACAGCCCTTCAGGGATCTGCTCTCGCCTTGAACCACTTTCTGTTTTGCCTTTACAAATGGCTTCACGCAAGTGATGTATATTCGCAAAAATGACATGTGCACACTCGCCATCACAAGGTATCCCGTATGGAAATAGTTTTGCAGGATCAAGGGTACCGCTGAGTTCCCTGAGAAAGAATCGCAAGGTTTTTTGTGTGAAATCTTCCGAGCAGGGGACTCCGGAGGCTCTAGTCTACTTCTCTACTTCTGACAATAGCTGATGACACACTAATTTCATTACTGATATGAAAGGTACAGATAGAACAATAATACCATGGATTCAATCAGACCTGCAGATTGCTTTGTTTTAATAATTTAGGATACCATTCCTTGCTCAGGCATGCTGAGGTGGGACTGGGGCCTACCTGTGTCCATGTGAAGAGTCCAACTGATTTCAGAGGGGTTCACAGGTTTTTCTTAAACTAAGAAACTACAATAAGGCAGAAGCAATAGATGCAAAGTTGGCAGAACTGAGCGAAGCTCTAATGAATTCAATACATCAGCTCTGCCAAAGCTTGTTTAGACATGTTTCAATCTCATCAGCAGTTTTTAAATTACTTTTCAGTCTTAAAAACCCTGAATTAGTCTCATTTCTGAAACCCCTTTGACACTTAGTCTCTCTTGATTCCTGCTGGTCTTCCTTTGCTCTCTGCTGTAGGATCTCCTTATATTTCTACAGGTGCTGGTTTCCTTCCACCTGTGGGCTCTGCACAGTTGCTGAGTGTGGTGGGACATAAACATGGCCATTGTTCTTTACTGGACATATTTTTTGGCCCAAACAGTTGGCAGCTTTCTGATATTTTCTCTAGCGATTAAATACTTCCATTCAATGCATCAAACTGACCTTTTAAGGGTGCTTGAAGGGAGGGGGTGTGTGTTTTGCATGTTGGTGGTTTTTTTCCCCTTTTTTTTCCTCAAAATCCACACACTTAAAACTAAGATTTTACTTGAATATAACTGTGCAATTGAAGTCAGGAGTGCAGCCCTGCCTCTGCAAGAAATAATAGGGGTCCTTCTCCCCAGAGAATTAAAAACTTTTACAAAAGCAAAAAAAAAAAAGTAACGAGTGGAGATAAGTAGGAGAAACACGATGAAGCAGTAAGAGAATAAAGACAACATCATAAGGTGTAGGATATTCTTTATATGCCCCAAAGGCTTCCACTATCATTTGATACACGGATTTTCCTCATCAGTATATTTCATGACCAGGAGTTTCATCCATTGAAGGATTAAAACATACTGCAGTAGCCTATGGACAATACCAAGAATTAATAAATAGCAGATGTGATATGTTTCAGCTGAGCATGAGAAAAGCATGCATTTGTATGAACGTACTTCAGCTGCAAAATTATCCTCAGAGCACAGCAACCACCACCATCAGCTTGCTCCTGTGGTGAATGCCACTGGCTTTTTAGCAATTCATTTGCTAAAAATTGAGAGAAATACTCATTTTATTGTTTCTTCTGTATAAAGGACTGTGCAATTAAAGTACTTTTGTCTATGAATCAAAATAATGTATCGTGACATTTATTTTGGCACTGAGTAATATAGCACACACACCAGACTCTGGAATTAGAGCGCAACCACATTGTTTCCAAAATGTTTCCTTCTAACTGAGAGCAGAGTTTGAACTAAAACTGACCGATTCACAGCTTATGAGATTGGGCAGCAGTATCTCATTGTCAGGTATCTTGATGATAAAATGTTCCCATTTTTTCCAAAGTGAGATGCTGTAGAAAATAAATATATGTAATTTTTTCTCCTCCAAAGATTACCTAAGGTTATCCAGGCAAATCCAGGCAGCTGATTCCCTACAGGGAAAGCAATCTCCCGACAGATTCTGATTTCAGTCTAACAGAGGGGATGAAGAGGTGGGGTGTGGAGCATCATGGGCCTTCTTCCAGGAAACTTCATAGACAACAGCAATAGCCAGGTAAAATCTATCACTGAGCATCAAAAGCATGTTTTACTTCAAAGTAATCTTAGGAATAAATTTAATATTAGGACAGCTTCCCACATTCCATTCTTGGACAAAATTCTAATTATTGCTTACCAAAAATTAAATTAATTTTGGCTTTTGTATGTTAAATGTTTAAATTCAAGTAACTCCAGTCAAAGTCCTGACAAGTATTTGACAACCTTCTTTGCACAGAACTGTTCCTACTGAATTAGTTGCCACACCTGTAAAAACAAAGGGCTTTGAGACTCTGGACAGCAAGAATTATATTGGGATGCTGGTGTGCCAGACATCAGTAGAAATAAACCAAGTGTCAAGAACTTTAAAAAATAAGACAGGGGTATTTCCTTAATACTGGTTGATTCTGCTTAATCCTGTGGGAAGCTGCTGAATTTGCTATGTGACATATCCCTGCCTTGAATTATTCCAAACAACAGAGGAACCAATATCAAAACTTGATATGGCTTTGAGTTTAGTATTTTCTACTTAAATATTATTTTGGAGACCTTCTGGAAAAAATGTGGCCACGCCTGCCTCCTGAGCTATCAGTGACCTAACCTAATGCTGATACAGAGCCAGATACCGGACTCGCATGTGGCTGTACAGCTCCACTCACCTCTGCACTTTTTGTATTACCAGAAGCTTGATCCTCTGTCTACTCCTTATCTCTGTGAGCTGGAAGTTTCTCTGATAGATCGGTGTTTAGGACGCAATGTTCCTAATATCACAAGTACTGATAAGCACTCTCAGTGTCATTCACTGCCTCACAAGTACTAAATTTACTACCTCATATGTATGTATTTTTGATGATTACTGTTGTATTTTATATGCTCTGCTTTCAGAGTTCAACTGCAGCTCCCAGGTGTCTACTGGTTGCATAAAAAAACGGAATACAACTCCAGCCGACCCTTCTAGTTATGAAATCATTGTTAATACCTCCATGTGAAATGTGTGGCAGTGAGGTTATATTTTAATATTGTTCTAAATCTAAATTTATTTATTTATTTGTTAAACTAAGTAAGAAGAATTTAGTAACCCAGCGATTAACTTTCAATAAAATAAAACACATGTTGAATTTTTACATTCCAGGACACGAACTGAAGAATCCATCATGCATGTCTCCCAGATTTTGCACAATTTAAAAAAAAATGAAATAAAATGCCAGACCTTGATGAACACAGCACCAGAGAATTACAAAGCCAGACACGTCATTATATTTGCATGTCTACATGCTGAGGGCTGACCCTGATTTAAGGCTTTTGTGGGAGAAGGGACCCTCTGTCCAACTGAGTCCCCCTTAGACCGAATATAGCCAGCTCAGCTGCCAACATAAGTGCAACCCTCTCCTTAACTGTGGGCAATTTTCTGCGTTTCCACTTTCATGGGAGTCAGAGAAGACAAGAAATTAAGACTTTTGGGGGCTAAGTTGCTGTCAAAGCACTGCTTTGAAAATATACCTTGAAGGTAATCTTACTGAACAGGAAGAGAGACAGAATGTGCCAAGCAATGATGGGAATGAGCTTTGAGTCTCATCAACAGAAGAAATGGGACTGAAGCCCCGTTATTTTAAGGCAATGATTTTACTCCTCCATCTCACTGTCTTCTTGTCACCTTCCATGAAGATTTGTATTTCAGTTGGATAAAATGATTCTTCATCTCCACTTGCTTATCTATAACATTCACTCTAGGACTCTGACTTTTTGGAGAACGTTATGATAATAACACTTTTTGCAGCTGGTTGCACGTATTTCCAGGCTGTCTAGAGCCTCAAGTATTTGAAAGCATCAAGGACTGTACGCACTCAGTTTGAGGAAAAAGTAACAGAGCCTCCCCCTCCCCAATTCTCCTAATGCCACTCAGTATTGATGCTTTAAAAACAACTTTCCCACTCCACAAACAACCCAAACCCCAAAACCACAGCATGACCACCTGTAATTTAATTAATTGTGTAGAAAAATACTTAGGTTGTCCAAAAGAAAAGGAGTCACTTTAATCTATGAAACTAACGTATATTTTTCATAGCTTAAATTTTGCTATTTAAGTAACAGTCATCTTCAGTGTAGGAAAGGGAAGTTTTGTCTGCATTCAGACAGAGCGTGGGCCCTGATTTAGGAGGAAGAAGAGAGCTTGTCTGTATTGGAAGACAAATAAAAGATGAGTAGATACTAGACAGTAAAATATGAGCTGAAGCAGTTCTTTCTTCTCGTAAAAACTGGAAAATAATACCACAACCTGCTTATACAATTGTAAAGAGATGCACCAACAAGGAGGCTTCTGGTATCTGGCCTGGTCCCTCCACCTCGTCATGAGGCTGTAGGAGCTATGAACAAACCCTCCTCTACCCCTTACCCCAGCTTTCTTGCCAAGATCTTGGGTTGGTTCCTCCCAAGCTTCACCGTGGAGCAACTGCTCTGTCTGCAGTGTAATCGTTCAGGATATCACAGCTTTGTAGAAAAACACAGAAAAAAACCAAACCCTGAACAAGACAGAAGCAATCTCTTGTGTACAGCAGCAGGTACCAAGCACTATGATTCCAGGTGTGCTTGGCCTTGCAGCTATATAAATCAGCTGCTGTATGTGGTATACCAATATAGCAAATTATACCAACGCATACCAGGATTAATTTATAGTCTGTTCATCTAGCATGCATGTACACACATGCACAGAGCAGTCCCTTCCAAAGTCTCTGGTATTCCCTACTCACTTCGTTCTGATTCGAAGATCCGGTAAGAAAAACCTAACAGTACAATGTATACTGTTAAGCAGGTATTCTTTATTGCGGCGCCGGGCACACGGGGGATTTCTCTTCCAAACGTGCGCGCCAGACACCCTGTTGCTTCAGGTTAAATACAATCACACAGGTAATTATTCATTATATTTCTAGGAACTAATTAGCATATGTAAATATCTTCCACGCATGTCTGTTAGTATCTTTGGGTGGTCTTCGGGGGTCCCAAGATGAAGGCCCATCCTCTTCATTACGCTGTTCACTGATTGACATTTGTTTCTGCGCAAACTCAGTTCTAGCATCACGTATATCATGTCCTTCAGGTTGTTTTGCTCCAGTCTTGTTGCTCTCTTGGTGCCTCCTTATCTCCGTAGCTTAGCGCATTTGCCCTCCCAAGGCTGAGCTGTCTGGAGTAGAGTTATTTAGGAGTCTCTTTTATCCCACAATTATCCCAATTATTTGCTGAGAATCAAGACCACTTTTGTTTCACTTAATTATT
>Ga0065711_1000702_pt1 | contig 57425 bp, 24 predicted proteins | sample Hoacrofraction12_FD_59098 | JGI IMG/M metagenome (GOLD analysis project Ga0065711, IMG submission 59098) | Hoatzin crop microbial communities from Cojedes, Venezuela - Epithelial fraction 12 v2 (version 2) | ecosystem: Host-associated > Birds > Digestive system > Esophagus > Crop | place...
ATCCCTTTGGTCAGCTGGGGTCAGCTGTCCTGGCTGTGCCCCCTCCCAGCTTCTTGCCCACTGCCAGCCTGCTTGCTGGGGCGGCAGACTAAGAAACAGAGAAGGCCTTGACGCTGTATTAGCACTGTTCAGCAACAGCGAAAACACTGCCGTGTTATCAACACCATTTTGGTCATAAATCTAAAACACAGCACCATACAGGCTGCTATAAATAAAATTAACTCTATCCCAGCCAAACCCAGTGCAGGTCTTTAAGAAGCATTAAACTCACCTTAATTTAAAATATAAAATTCCTCCAAACTCAATCTGAGGGTGATAGTTTTTGTATGTGTTTACAAAAACATATAAAAAGATATAGATACAGTTTATGTTTTACATACATACACATTCTTAGAGAAAGAAACAACCTAAATTCAATAGAAAAGCCTTGGGACAACTCATCTTTAAATAACAGTTCTATGCCACCTTTTTAGAAATGTTATAAGTAATCATTCATTTGCGTAACTATTTTATAATTCTAAATATTTGCTGTCTAAGTTCACTTCAGTAAATGTCATTAGAACTCAAAGTACATCTAAAATGGATACAATCAAAAGTCAGAACAGCTTCGTTTCATAGTCTGCCAGACTAGACATTTTGCAGGAATAAAGAGAATAAACACTAGTCATGAGTTGTTAGTCATGCTGCCAAGAGCAATGATTTTATTTGGAACGACGACCTGTGTTGCAAGTAGCACTGACCTTCTTAGTTACCTTGAAGACTGACTTTTGGCACAAGTATATTGAAGCAAAACTGGTTCCTTGCCCTCTTGCACGGTGAAGATGACGTTTATTACTAATAAATCCTTCTAAAAGTGTACAGCATCTTAAGACGCTTAGATAGAAGAAAACTCTTCTCACAAATGAAGACTGTAATGTATTTTTATGAAGAAAATGGTGGAGTTTAGTCTACCAGTATTCAATGCATTGCCTAATGTTTCAGCACTGTTTTTAATTCCAAGTTCACTTTTATAGGCAACGATTACACGTTTAACTTGAACTGAGACCCAAATGTCCAAGAAAGCACAGAATAATTCTCAGTGAAGCCTGAAAGTATCAATTTATTCATTTATTCACCAATCATTCACTCTGCTCTACTTTTTATTTCTCCTTAAGTTTTTTGAAACTAAAAATCATCTAACGTTCACTGATGTTGCTTCATTTCTTTTAAAGTATTTAACTCTTCCTTTAAGCATATGGATTACACCTCACAAACTAAACACTGCAGACTTTCAAGATTACAAATGAGCAGCACAGAATATGGAGAAGTTAGCAACTGCTCCTGGGAAGTTAGTAAAGAAGCCAAAATGTTTCAGACACTTTCACATAGAAAATGCAAGTAATGAGGACAGAACTGAAAACCAGCAACAGACGATGAATTTAAGGCAAAGGAATAGGAAACACCAACACCTACACTAACAAATGGGACACTGACTCAATGCTTATGAGAGCTCCACTACCAGCAAACTTGTGGTGAAATGCAATATAAAATGCTTTTATGTAAACTGCCTCCCCAATATACGTGGATATGACCTTGTTAGGAAGTTTATAACTTTCTGAAACACATTAACTTATAAAGGACACTACTATGCTGTAAGAGTAATAATTCATATTAAAAAATGAAATTCTGGTACATGTCATCAACACAATCCCTGCATTTGCTCATATATTTACATGAATCCAATACATCAAACAGTAACTTCATGAAGTGGCAAGGAATATCTCAGACTGTCCTCAAAATATATTGAATAACCATGATATGCTGCTAAATGTGGACAGCTCTCTATTTAAATCCAAAAAGGGTATGCTGATATCTTCATCTAAGTTCATAGCCTGGCTGCCCAGTCATGACAAGATGAAGTTTCCAAGGAAGATACTAAATTTTCCTTACAAGCTCACAGTTTCACTAACCCTCTCAAAACCACATAAACTTAAACTTGTATGTACATAGGAAAGCTGAGTGAACATCGGCCTTTCACCTGGGCCCAGCTATGAGGCTCGGTTTCCTGCGTTAGCCTCAAGAGGACTTTCACACAGAACCTTTAATTCAATAGATCCTGTTTACCCAATATCCATCTATTATTTAGTGGTCTTGCTGACATTTCCGTGACAAATGCATTTGCTGCAAAATTATTTTGCCTTTTAAATAATCAGCAACTTTATTTTAGTTCACAACAAAGTAAGAAGTCATTTGCCATTCTGTACTTGCACTCAAAATACTTACTCAAAATGTTGCTGTGGTAAGATCAACATAAATGTGATAATTATTCATTTATAATATAAGCAAGGACTTTGCATTGAATAACTATTACTGTGTAACCCAGGAGGTAAATTTCATACCAGCTGCATTCCGCACTATATAGCTAGGTATTTGGTAATGCATGTAACGTGAAAAATAAGCCGGTTTTAAATTTTCTATATAATACTTATAGATTCTGTTCTAGCCACATGTCACCATAATATCAGAGCATCACTACACAGATTTCATTATGAAATTGCTGACATCAGTTTAAATTACAACCTTCTGGAAAACTTGTTTCTATTGGCAGCTTCCTTGTCAGGTACAGCAAATATTTGACAAAACCAACTGCTTCTAGCTTATACAGTACGCAGAAGCATCGCCTATTGAAATCGCCTTAACAAGTAACTGACTTTGCTTTTAGACTTGCACCAAAATATCTACAGAAGTCACTAAGAATCATGCGGACTGTGTATAGACTGACAATTTTTAATATGAGATGAACGTTTTTTTTCTATTGTGCTCATCAGGCAGTATTGTCTGATAAAGGATGCTAAATTATTGCAGCAGTTTTCCAGATGATGCCACACAGGCAGTCTCTCACATAAACAGGGACATCTTCAAAATTCACTACCTATCTCTCATGCAGATTCACAAAGCAGACTTCCTCTCACGTCTGCTATATTTTCTATGTCAGCATTTTGCTGCAGTAAGGTCTAAAGCTTTTGGTCCGCTATAACAACATTTTAACACTTAACATTAAAACTTTAAGAAGGAAAGCAGCTGTTTCACAGACAACTTTGTTTTGGAAGTCTGCAATTTCTCCCTTTTAATTGGAAGTTGCTGAACTACATTCAGGAGCCACTTATGAACCTACACGCTCCACTGTGAGAGTTTTTGCACTTTCATTTACAGAAAATAAACTACAAGTTTAACAGCTAAAATTCACCTTAGCATGAAACACTACAAAGTATTTTTCTTCTCTAGTTACTGCATTTACAAAATATGTCAAAAAAGCATTAGTAAGACCCAGCTAATTACATACAGTGAAGCTATACAACTAAAACTGTCCCTGAATAAGCACAGCTCCCAGTGTCTTGCAGACGTGCTCAACACTGTGATGACTTCTGAAAGCGACTTTTTGCCTTTTTAAAGAACTGTTTACTAATCTTTGCAAAATGCAGTGTATTTTAAGGCAAAATAAAGCCAGCCTGTATCTGGATAGATAAGGTAAAAAACTCAGAACCATTTACTTAGTGTCATGGTTTAACCCCAGCTGGCAAGTAAGCACCAGACAGCTGCTTGCTCACTCCCCCTCGGTGGGATGGGGGGGAGAATCAGAAGGGTACAAGTGAGAAAACTTGTGGGTTGAGATAAAGACAGTTTAATAGGGAAAGCAAAAGCTGCGCGTGCAAGCAAAGCAAGATGAGGAATGCGTTCACTGCTTCCCATCGGCAGGCAGGTATTCAGCCATCTCCAGGAAAGCAGGGCTCCATCACGCATAACCGTTACTTGGGAAGACAAACGCCATCACTCTGAACTTCCTCCCCTTCCTCCTTCTTCCCCCAGTTTTATATTGCTGAGCATGACATCATATGGTATGGAATATCCTTTTGGTCAGTTGGGGTCAGCTGTCCCAGCTGTGCCCCCTCCCAGCTCCCTGAGCAGCCCCAGCCTGCTCACTGGTGGGGTGGGGTGAGAGGCAGAAAAGGCCCTGACTCTGTGTAAGCATGGCTCAGCAGTAACAAAAACATCCCCGTGTTACCAATACTGTTCTCAGCACAAATCCAACGCGCAGCTACTATGAAGCTACCTACTGTGAAGGAAATTAACTCCACCTCAGCCAAAACCTGCATACTTAGTAGAGGTAAAAATGACCAGAATCATAATGCAGGACTTGTTTTTCTAGAAAAATGGACAAAAATGTTATCTCTAATTGGATTTAGTATGATTTTGAACTATCTGAAAAATTTAAACTGAACTAGTCATCATAAGTAACTATCCACTACTACTACAAAGTGTTCTAAACACTCAGAAAAGTAGCACTTGAAATGAAAAGCAGATCAGTGAAGCGGCTAGTAAAACAGAAAGGTCATCAATAAAAGTTTTATCAATTATTCTTGTATTTCAAGGAGGATGGAACTCATAGCATTCCTCTATTTGGACAGACAATAGGTACAACTAGTCATGATAGACACACTGTGTCACTTTAAAGAGGAATGAAACCAGTTTCAAAGGGAAGCACTACGACATAACAAACTGCTATTTGTGAAGTTCGCTGGAGGTCATGCTCACATATTTCTCTAAAAAAGATGGAAAGCCACTTTAGAGTAGTGGCAAGGTAGATTCATTGTAGGAAACATTTTCAGGAAGTTACTTTCCTTACTTGTGTTTAGAAACTTGGATTCTAATTCTACTCACACCATTGGCATTCTGACAACTAAGAAATGTCAAGCTATGCTTAAGAAACTGTGACTCCAAAAGTTGCACAGGATACTGGAAATACTATGGTCTGAGCTGAGAATATGTAAATCATTATAATAATAAACCATGAAAAATCCAAAGATTACTCCAAAGGAAATACAAGCCAGAATTCACAGGTTTCCACTTTTAATGGGGCAGAAGTTTTGCTTCCTTGTTAACGTGATAGTAAGCAAGTTCTAAAAATCAATCTGAGTGAAGAGCTATACATGAGTGCATCCTGCACTTTAAGTGACTGAAGTTAAAAGGTCATTTCAAATTTCTCAAATTATCAGAGCTGCATACTCTGAATTTTTCTTCTAAAAACTACTGAATGCACTTTCTAAGAGATAATATGTGCAACATTGTATTCTTCTCTAACCATTTTAATTTTAAAGAAATGAGACTTCTGAAATGAGGCTTCCTATCTTAGAAGCTACCGTGTACCAGTCTGTCAATCTCCTCCAATTTTCAACCAGTTTTGAAGAGGAAGAGATCTTGAGGACATAAACATCTAAGTAGTTCTATAAAAATATCAGGCTAATTTATTCTCTAATTTATAGTCTACTTGATCTAACTGACAGAGTTCATGAGCTTAGAAATAAAATAAAGCCTGAGGCAAACATGTATCTTTGCCTCTGTTGAGAAAAAGCCCATTTAAAACTTGGTCTCCTACAAGCACCAGCTAGCTGGCTGACCAGAGCGAGTGAGTGTGTCAGCTCCAGCCAGCCACAGTTTGGCGGTTACTTGCCAGCCAAGCACAAGACATGCGAGGAAGTTGAGGTGGAGAAAGGCAATACCAGCAAAGACACTACAAATCCACTGTGCACAGATCAATTAAGTTACATTTTAACTCTGTGCAAAGTGTCCACACACTGAAAAGGAAAACCAAGAGAAATGTTGATGCCGTACCTGCTTATTTCATAAACTGATCAGTGTGGATTCTTAACTTTTTTTAAAGGATATTAACATCCAAGTAGAAGCAAACACTATCTATAGCAGTATGCATTTAAAACCAAGATAAGTTTGAAGAATATATTTCAGACATATCTGCAAATGACTAATTTCTCACTGGGTTACTTCCTTCTCTATTGACTCATTTCCAATAACGCCACTGTCTTCTCTAAACCGGTTGATGTCTGTCTGCATATAGGCTCACAGGTACCATAGGTGCTTGTATTCCTCAGCATCTAGGAATCATATGTAATCTGCATCTGTGTCTGTTGCATGAGATGCCCTTGTTCTCATGCCCTTTCAAAACTGAAAATATTCATATATTCTGTGCTGGGAAAACAAATGTCAGCTAGTTACCTGGCAACCTGTATGAAATAAAAGAAAAGTTTGTAACATATTTTTGCTTAGGGCAATCACACAACTCATTTGTATCCTCATTTATAACAGCAACTGCTCAGAAGAGAATGTGCATCCCAATAGGTTTTTTCCAACTTATTTTAGAAGTCTGGAGATTCACTCCACAACTGATTTTATGGTGATTGTTCTGAATAGCTATAAATATAGAGGTTTTCATAATCCAAAGCTAAAATTCCCTAAATTGAGCGTGCTATATCTTGAAAGAGAAAATTAAAAGTAATATATTCCATTTACTTTTTCTCACTACAAAATTCCACACATCAACAAGATGCAAAATTTCCACTTCAGCGCTAACTTCACAAAGAGCATCAAAAGTTCTCTTCAGAACATGCTTTCCTGTTTTGCAGGAAGCACATCATCTAGTCCAGCTGGGTTAATGGTTTTTCACCACATGTCTACTGCTATAGACCAGACATAACTAAAACTGTAATAGCTTCCAGAAGAGGAACAAAATTACACTTACTTTAGCTTACTGATCCTGGCTTCTGTAGTTTCAGTCAAACGTTTTGTTTCTTCTTTCCACCGATTTGTTGCTTTTTGCTGAGCTACTAACAGACGTCTAAGTACAGCAGTAGACTTCTGACTGGTGTCTTCCATCTCCTTAAGTCGAGCTTCATATCCATGTTCCTTCACAGAATGCTCATGTTCCATTGTGCTTATCTACAAAAAAATACAAGTCAGGTACAATCAAACCTCTCCCTTTTTACTCTTTCTTTTTTTTTTTTACACCACTTCAATTCAATTTATAAACATTTGTTGAAAGCATGTAACGTACAATAATTAAACTTGTAATTATATGCTTAAAGAGATACACATTCCAAAAGCCAATTTAAGCAAATAGTACAACTGACAATAAAGGATAATGAGCTGCATATGCCTATTTTTATAAATAATCTTTATCCTTCTCCCTTGTGTTTCCTCCACAGAAACACGTTATTTCTTTTTCATCTTGCTAAAATGTGTTAGGAGTTTCTTAACTGTGTCTAAAATCAGAGGAAATATTTCCTCTACATCAGAGGAAAATGAAAGCAAGCAATAAATCTTATCTGTGACTATAATGGAAGCCTGTCTGATTAAAAACGAGACAGACAAAGATCTGGTATATGCATTATAACTGCTACCTGTCTGTTACAAGACTCTGATCCTTTGTTTTTAAACTACATTTGACCAAAGGGTTCTGGAGTTGGAACAAGATTTCCTGTTTAATTTGACTGCTTCCTTTATCTTGTGGTGGAAAGTGGAAAACGGATTTGAGATGGTACCCATTTGTAACTTGTAAAACTGCTCAGTGAAGTCTTCTTCATTGCTGCAGATTCTTAGATCCCTTTTCAATATCTTTACATTCCTGGAGTTAAGAGCAGAGGGGAAAGTACCAGCTTTACATGTTTAGAAAGCACATCAAGGATCAAAGCTGTTTCTCCCTCCAGAAGCCAAAAGGTACCATGAATCTGCTGAGGTTACTGTTAAATCATTATCCCACCTGCAGTCTGTCCACTGCATTTAATAGAACACGTTCAAAAAGAACGGCCATCTTTCAGCTAATTATCTTGTTTGCAACTATTCATACAGAAAAATCTTCTCTGTCCAGAAAATGCAGAACCAATGTTTGACAACCACACTATTATTTATTAGTTACACACTGCTCTGACAACACAGTGGACATACAAGTAGATGAACACTGTGGACTGAAAGCCACACAGAGATTCCTAACACATTACAAACAGTAGATAAATGAAGATCTGGAATTGGAATAAGTGAAGGAAAATATGTTATTATTTAATCTATTCATTTTACAAAAAGCAAAGAACATTTTGGAACTTCTTATCAAGCAGAACTTAATACATATTAAAATACAATTTAATTAGCAGAGATTGAGTTACCCAATAGATTTTGAGGACACACAATGCTACAATAAAATTACTTTTAAGTAGAAATGAGGAAGCATCATTGAAACTTTAATCCTTAATTTAAACTTTAAATTATTTTCTCTTGGAACTGCTGCCTTATTAAGCAAGTATCAGTCTTGCATTACAATAAAAATAACATGCAAATCATACCTTTATTTTAGCTTTTTGTTGAGCCTTTACAGCCAGTTTTCTCAAGTCCTCAATTTCTTTTTGCAATTGTTCATTCTCTTGCTGAAGTTTTAGCCTTTGTTCACTGACAAAGGCACTCTTTTCTCTTTCTGAATCCAGAATGCTTTGCAATTTACAGATAGCTTCCTGGCAACGAGACTTCTCTTCCTCAGAGCTGAAAGAGAAGAGAAGTCCTGTTGGAACTCAAGAGTTGAACAACTACCATACTAGAGAAAAAACAACATACGGGGATAGATCTTTGGTCTGACCCAGTACAGCTGTTCCCCTGTTTCTTCCTGAAAGTTTGTATTAGCTCACCATGTTTAATGGGCTTGAGCGCCAGAACTATGCACAAGTCAGCAAAGAATTTTATGGAGATGATGAATTCACAAAACCAATCTAATATTGTAGATATCACATTAAAATGACAACATGAAAGAGAAGATTTTCATTTCTATAACATTTCCAGTTTGCCAATTGAGGACTGTTCTGCCAAAGTGACAGGATTTACAATCATCAAAGTACAGAAACAACTAAAGCTTCCAGAGAATCCTACACTTTTCATGCTGAAAACAACTTGGTCTAAAAACGTGTACCACCTTGTACTTTTTACCATTGTATTCTTGGAAGTGCAATAATGTCTATTAGCTCTGAACACAGACCTGAAACTCAGTATACTATGAAAACAGTGTTCTGCATGTACTAGGAGATACCACACTGTAAATGAATTTATACAGTAATTAATTTTGCCTGAGTATTTCATGGAGTAACTTTTTCTACAAACAGGATTTAAAAATGTAGTAATATTCCAAATAATATGCTCCTATTTTCATTTTTTTTTTGTCAAACAACTGCTTGCAGTTCTCACCTTGTAAAGAAATCTTTCATTCTACAGTGCGTTATCCCCTTTAATTCTTTTCTAGTAATTCATAATTGCCCTTGCTCCAGAATTATGGTATCTTGATACTATTCCTGCTACTGGTTAAAAAGATGTGACAAAAACCTGACACGCTATCAACAATTTAATTAGAAATAATTTCCATTGTTTTCCATTCCAATTCTGTAACATCCATTACTCACTTCATTTCCAGTTGTTTCAGTTTATTTTGTGTTGTCTGAAGACTTAGCTGAAGGTCACCTTTTGTAGCTTCTGCAAGTAAATATTTCTGATGCAGTTGCTCTAATCTTCTACTGTCAGATTCACGTCCTCTGTCTTCCCTGTAAATCTGAAGAATAAATTTACATGTAAGATCCTCTTTACCTTGCACATTTTCCAGTGATTTAAAACAAAACTAAATTTCTACCATTGTTGCTGCTACTTGGAAAAAAAGTTTTCAAAGATTTGGCATTCATTTACTTTTCTGCCTACTGAGCTTACGTTTAACCAGAATATGTACCAACACTCTTTCTGATTATGTCAAACATCTCTCCTTTTTCACACTTTTCAAAGAGCCCTCTTTTTAAGTTTAGTATTACAGCTTTAAAACACTTTCCAGATTAAAAAACCCCATACACATTAAGATAATTACATGAAAATTCAAAATTAAGAAAATCTACCCGAAAAATAAAATAAGAAAATCAAGGGAACAAAAACCCCATGAGAAACTGGAAAAATCAATATATGTTTTCCTTCTGAAAAGAGATTTTAAGTGTCATGTAAAAATGCATGCAATTTTCTTACCTTTTCAAGTTCTTCTTCTACTGCTCTCTTTTCTCTAATGGCTCGTTCAATTTGATCCTGTTTTTCTCCACATTCCTATGTTAAAAAGTCATTTTTAAATAAATCTAATAAAAAAAATAACTCAAACTAAAAATTCAAGAACTGTCAAAGCCAAAACCCAGTCATTATAAATGTAAGTCTTGCTGCTGGTATGTGTGCATGTGGTTATATTGACCTGCTCGTTATTTTCTCTACAGGATAATTCCCATTCAGTATACAGACTAAGGCATGTAAAATGAAACCTTTTTTTAATAAATTTAATCCGTAAATAGCTGCACATGCACTGAGCTCTTTCGGTCTCCCATATAATTTGTTACAAGTTCCTGGTTGATTCAAGAATATGACGACTGTGATGCACAGACTTTCTCTTAGCATCCTTCATCAGCTTTGATATACTGCATTTCTACACATCCAACTATAGATACGCAATACTCATCTTTCCATGCTTTATTTATCCCTGAAAGAAACAGGGATACTTAAGGAAAAGCCACCACACGGGAAATGTTTTCTAGAGCACAGAATCTCACTGTCAAGATGCTTGTGAACTATGATAAGAATATGCATAACTCAAGGAATGAACTTACACAAAGAAATGCGTGGATGTGCAGAACTGTATTATTTTATGCAGAGCCAGGCAAGACTCTCAGTATAAGTAAGATCTGATTCTATACGTATAAGGCAAATCTGCACATTAAAAATTGATTTTTAAATATCCTTTACATCTAAAGCACTGACTGCTAAGACACTGCACACAGCCACTTTTGTCAAGTAACATGAAAGATACTGTACGTTGCATTAATGTCTGCAGATATACAGGATGTAAAGTGCTACACAGTAATAAAGCATAGTCCTAGATAATTATCCATTAATCATATTTTAGTTGACTTACTTTTACCTAAATTTAATATTTAACTCGATAAAAACTAGAAGTCTCAAACGTTTTGCTATCAAAAATACTTTCACCAGTCAACACCATACCATCTGAAGAGCTGAAAGTTCTTCTGTTAGTCGAGAAATCTGCACATTATATTGCTTCTTTGCAGAGTCTACCTGCAATCAAAACCAAAGTAAAATTAAAAAATTAATCCCATGAAATATTTTTCCATTCTGTTTATATATATAGTCTATATGTAGTGCAAGTATATAAATATATGGGACTGCAATAATTGACAAATCTTCCTACATAAATGTTAGAAAGAATATTTATTATCAATCCATACTACTTTAAATAACAGTGCTTAGCAAAAAAAAAAGGCAGAAAGGAAGACATCACAAGGCCTTGCTTACAAAAAGAACAGTAAGACTATCAGGAAAGCTGCTGTCCATTAGGTGCAGGTTATTTGCAGTTTTTGTAACAGGTATTTTTAGATCACATAACAAAAGTATTAACACCTGGAGAAACATGACAACTCACAGTTTAAAATTTTACTTTTTATGCTTTTGATAGATTCAGTTTTACTGAAAGAACATCAAAATAAGAAATAGGACATTTCTAACTGTCTAAACTTTGATTAGTAAATCATTGTCACAACTAGAGTGCTTATCCTTGTTGCTCTTTAGCTCTTGCACCTTCTTCAAATTATGTATGACATTAAATATCGCAGTTTCAAGTAATCCACACAATTTTTGTGATTCTTTCAGGTAACCACCAAACAGAATGCACAAACCATCTTTATCCTCATTTTAAAGGCTCTGAGAATTTAGACAGTATATTTCTGAAACCTCTTGAAATGAAAGGATAGGGAAAAAAAAGAATCCTTTCACCCCCATACAGTACACATGTACATTGTGTCACAATGAAGAAAGTGAAAGGAGAGATAATCAATTACACCACTGAAAACTTTCAAACAAGAAAATTGCTTTACCCTGTTGTCCACTTTCAACAAAAGACATTGCCAACACATGCCAGTAACAAGCCTTTATTTCCTCTGGAGTCTGCCTTAAAATAAAGCAAGTCTCTTTGATATGCAAGTAATTACTGAGAACCTCCAGGCACATTAGTCTGCATTTTAACTGCAGATGGGACACAACATGGAGAAAATTAATTCTGTGACTAGCCTTTTATCAGAAGAGCTTCAATTTTTCAACTGCTCATAACAACAATAACAAAAATCATAAAGATACTACAACAGTTGTTTTAGTAATTTCTCTACCAAATTCTGCTTTCTAAGTGTGCTGTAATATTGAGCCTTTTGACTGTTAGCTGTACTTGGTAGAAGAGTCTTGCTTTCCTAAATGGGGGAATATTTTTAAGTACTGAGATGCCAAAAAAATGATAGTATAACTTTCAACAGGTCCTATCATCCGAATGCACATAAGATTCCATCAGTAACCTCCAAGATGAGTCCAGGTGTCATAAATTAAATACCTTGATACTAACACAACACTCAGTCTGTTGACATGCTACTGAACGGAATCTCTGAAGTCAAAGTGCCATTCTTTACATCTTCACAATGCAGCCTTCTCTATAGCAGTGTCTGTACGGACATTAACACTTTCGGTTCTTGAGAGAGTTAAGAGTATAATTTAGTTCAGAAGAATAGATATCTAGATAACAAAGCTGAAGAATACAGTACTTCCAGCATGCTGCCTTCCTACCTACAGTATTAAAACACGTGCATAGAAAACTGCTCATGATGACCGTGCACCATCAATAGCTTTTCACGCTGAGGAGAACCAAAAAATCTTCCCATTCTTTCTAAACATCATAACTTACTGCCTTTCTAATTCTTGCAGCAGTATCTTCTACAAGTTGAGCCATCTTATCTTTCATGTTTTTTATTTCCTCCTCCTTTTGTTTCTCCCCAAAGAGTGCCTAGAAAAAAAAATAACACCTTGAAATACTACTGATAAGATTTCAAAGGTAACATTGTATCTAGCACTGAGAGAAGAAACCACACATTGTCACTGTTTAAAAAAACCTTTTCTCCTTTTTACTTTGGAGTAGCTGACACTGCAACCCAATGAAAAACATGAACAGGGAGAACATTTTGCGCTAAACACAAGATTCCTGCAAATCAGAACCACACAAAAAGTTTGTGTCAGTAGATGCCTTTTTCTATTGGGACTTCTTATTGGGACATTCAGATTTTGGCTGGGCATGGACTTCTACAAAAGAAAACATAGGCACTCAGACCAAAAGGCAAAGGTACTCTCCAGTGTTCTCATCTGGTACCAGGACCTGTAATAAAAAAAATGCCAACAATGATGCATAGAAAGTTCCCGGTTAAGAAACTGAATACCTGTATACACACACACACACGCTCCTACATAGAGCTAGTAATTTTTTTGTGGTTGATATACCAAATTACTTGTCTCCCAGCAAACCAAAAGTAAAGGAATAAAAATTTATAAGCAACTAAGGAAGGTGTACGCAGTTCCTTTCATGGTGCATAACAATGAACCAAACAGCTCTTCAGCATCAATGAATGGTAAGAATTACAGAAAAAGGTGTAGCAAGGAACCCCTCCTCTGGAGGATGCAAGAAAGCTACTGATGTTAAAGCGTAACAGGAGATACTGGTCTGAAAAGATTACAGAATATAGAATAATCCTTGCTGGGCAAGATCAAAAATCCTAGGCGGCACATAGAGAATATGTAGGTGCATGAAGGGAGAAAGAAATAAACACGTCCCTAATGGATGATATAAATTCAGCCTATAGAAGAGTACTCACTTCAGGCAGCAACATGCCACTTCATTGGTCATACCTCTTACACTGCTCCCATTCAATTCAACTTTATATCTTATTTCTCAAACTACTCTTTTAAAATTCTGCTGTCTTTTTGTAAGCTTAGCTTTGTGTGCTTTAAAACGTTAATGTAACAGAAGCAGCATTATTATGAGAAGCAGCATTATTATGACAGCCTGTTACTTCCACCCCTCAGTCTCTTACAGAGCAGGGAGAAACCTCCTTACTGCATGGCTACTGTCATCACATGTGCATTAAAGCTCTGTCTTGCCAGCAAACACACTTCATTAGATTTCTAAAAGCCTGACTTGAACTGAAGCTTAGCATTAAAACCCAGAAGAGCCCGTAACAGACAAAAGTTTATCCAGCCCTGTATGCTGTCTCCTAAAGGGGCAAACAGCAGATACTTCAGGAAAGTTAAGAACTGGGAAAACAGATCAACAGACATGTCAAGACCTGCTGGATAGACCTTGTTCTTTAGGAAATTTGGGTGGATTGTTCTGTCGTGAATTTGACTGTTTTCATATCTATACTTTTGGCATACACATCCTATGACAGTTTAATCACATATTGCGTACAAAAAGTTATTTTAAGGCCTCTCCACATGCTTTCTTTGTTGACTCCTCCTGCACTTTCCTAATTCTCCAGTGTCTTGGCTGCAATGGCCTAATCAAAAACTGCACACAACGGTGCACTATGTTTAAAGGCATCTTTATTTTGGACTCTCATTCTGAATATCCTATTCATTGTATCAAGTACCACTGAGCACTGTGTTAATGTATTCTTAAGAGACACCCACACCATCTCCTACACTGTTTTTTGACTCTTAAGACTAAATTCAGCACCCAGTATTGCACATTTTAATTTCTTCTGCCATTTTATCACACCCTACAAATGCCTTTGTAATTTTTTCCTGACTGCAGACTTCACCCACTCATAACTCAGTCACTTTTCCAGATTTCTTAAGAATAATTAAGATCTGAACAGAGAACTCACTCTCTTGGTGACCTATGTTCATCATAAAACAAAAAAGTTCCTTCAGTTTTAGCTCTTCTTTCCTAACCATTAACAAGTCATAAATTCATAACAGGACCTTCCTTTTTATTCTGACAGCCCAATTTGTTTATAAGTATTCAATAAGAAACCCTTCCAGAATTTTTCAAAATTCAAGTTCAGGTACAGTATTATCACTTAGATTACCTTTATTCAGGCACTCAACACAGTCTTTGAAATGTATACTGTATGACAAGTCTAAGTAACGTATAGTCATATCACAGTTTGCTGTCTTACGCATTACTAATTTTAGTACAACAGACATAAAAGAAGCTTGGTTGTGTATGCATGTATGCCTGTAAGAATACATAATCAGACACTTCACAACTGGAACTGGTGAAAGTATTCTAATACCCAAGAAATATCTTCATTCACTGCCTTACCTGACTTTTTTGTAGATTAGCTTCTTCCAGGAGCTGTATGCAATCTTGGACTTTTGCGACAGCATCATATTTCTCCCTTTCTAGATTAGCGTACTTTGTCTGAAGCTCTCCAATTTGTTTCTCCAGGGCTGTTCTTTCTGTTCTCAGCTGTTCAGCATCCTGGACAGTAACACGTAACCTACAAGACAGTAATAATTTTACTCATTTAACAATAAAGCNCTTCATTAAGACACTAATTCTTTCAAAATAAACTACTAGGAAGTACTTTTGAATAAGTCGCCAAAACTGCATTCCTGGTTTTATGCTTGGTTTTGGACAGAGTCTTTGAGTTTAATATTCATCAAGTCCTAGAAAGAAACAGAATTAAAGGAGTTAACTCAGATGTCTAATCTCAAAAGATCCTTAGAAGAATGTTGCTATCCTGGGATACATCACTGAAAATGTTCTATATTAAAACAGAATAGAACAGCCCCAGAAGGAATAAAGTTCTCCTCTGTGGAGGAAATGGAATAATTGGATGTGGGCAATGAAGTTGCAGCTATACCATTAGAACAAGAAAACCACTGGTAATTTTACGACACCTCAGAAATTCTTATTGTTTAATTATGATTGTCAGTATTGGCAGGCACAAAGAAGGGCAACACAGTCTCAGAGGCATCCTCAAACCAATCTCAGAAAGTTCCACAAGTGCTGGTGGTTCAATAAAGTGCACAGTTCTAAATATCCATGGTGAGCAATTTGGCAAGACTTGTGCTGTGTTTTCAAGTAGCCATGCTTTTTTACTTTCTAACATGTTTGTAATAAAACATACAAAGATAACCACTCTATTTTTGTAGAACCAAAGCACAACTTTTGTAGAACCAAAAACCTACAGAAAATAATAAACCTAGCTAATTTTGTAAGACATTCTAAAATAAACTTAAGAGCCTCCAACAATGCTTAGGCCAGGGAAATTCATTAAGTAGAGGCAGCCACACAAATCTGTGCAACTCCTCGAGGTAGTACTTGACCACATAGTCACAAGGTTGGTTCCCTAGTAATTATTTGGTTTCTAGAGTTATTGAAGAGTCTGCTAATCACGCTCACTAGGCTGTGACCAAGAAGGGAAGATGAACAGTCACACAATTATTTCAATAACAAATTTACGAATTCTTCTTAGCTATCAAGTCCTTTGACTAATATTAATAATTCAACAACTGTTCGTGATACTTGAATCAAAATCACTGTGCCCAGCTAAGTGTGATATCCTTGGAAAGTGAAAGGGGAAAAAAAACCCCAACATAAAAGAATCCAATTGGGTCTTCGATCTTCCAGTAGACAGTGCTGGAATTAAAGTTCTATTTCTTAGCAGGTATTCAAACTACTTTTGTAACTAGCATTTATTGTCAATAAGTGTGCTTTAACAGTTTTATTAAATAATCTTTTTTTGTATAAAGATTGCTGAAACCAAATCTTATTTAACACGGAAAGAAAAATCTTTATTCACCTCAAAATCAACTAGTTTACATAAACATTTTCAAATTTCAGTGTCAGTGTCTTTCTTTAGAACTCCACTTAAAGCTAATGAGTCGAGTAACTAGAATTTATCCACTAGCGTGAAAAATATATACCTCATTTTTTCTCCATTACAGTCAATAAAGTGGTCTGTTTTATCATTTTAAATACACTGAAATCAGAAGCTATTCTGAAAGGTTGCAGAATAGAACAACTAAGATAGAAAGCAGCCAAGCATGAGATATCTCTATTTTAGAAAACAGAACTGTTCAGAAACATAAAACCAGAGGCTGAAAAAAAGGTCATATTTCATCTCACTTGCACGTATCCTGTTACTAACACCCAATGAACCATCTTTACCTTGTTTCCAATTGTTTTATACTAGACTGCATTTGCTGCAAGCATTTGTCAGATGCTGTTTCTCTTTGCTGTGCAGATATGACGTCTTCTTCCTAGAAAGAATATATGCATTATCCAGACACCATCTGAGCTTCCCTGAACAAAATTAAGATATACTAACATAAAACAAGTTAGAGAGCAACTTGCAACTAATTTAACGCCAGCATTCAGATAACTGACTAGCCATTCAATTGCAATAGAAAATTATTCCTTTCTCTCGAATACCTTTCTCTCCAATTGGCCTTGAAGCTTCTCTGTCAATCTGGTCATTTCATCAACCTTAGCATTTGCTGACCGCCCATGTATTTTGGCTTGCCTGTATAAAGAAAACAGTCTATGAATTACATCTAAATTGTTACAGGGGAAAAAAAAAATTACTCCACTACAACTTTGTTGAAATACCTGGGAAGGGCAGTCAGATTTCATAATACTGTTCCTACAGGGCAGAAAAGGTTTCCCACCATTTCTTATTCTCCTTCTTACTATGTGGCAGTGAGAGAGGAATACCAAATTCATTAAACAATTGTCCTGTGGAAATCACTTCCTAAAGATGGCTTAACAAGACAGTGTACATGTTGACTAAATATTTGGGAGGACTAGGCAACCAAAAACTTTAAGTCATTCTATAACTTAAATATTATTGGCCACAGATACTTAATAGAGAAATCTTTTCTAGAATTAGATTTCACTTTGTAAAGCAATGTGACCAGGAATTTAAAAAAAATCATTAACTACTTCTGAAGAATCTAACTGTTGTGCTTTGTAATCTGAAGAGGTTTGACAAGCTGAAACAGAAAAGGAAAAAAAACCCTAAGGACTAGTTAATGAATCAGACTTCCGCCTCAGTAGAAAAGCTTATTGAAATGATCAACCCTCCTACTCCTCTGACTTGGGAACTGAAAGACATAGAGTCCTTCACCGGGGGTGTAACCCAATTATTCAGGCTGCACATTAGGCTAAATTTAAAGACCAACGACTGAATGTATGATCAAGTTAAAAAAGAGCAAACGTATTAGATATGGTAATGCAAACTGGAGCACTAATAGTTATGAAAGAAGCTAGAAAATATTTAATGCTGTTAATAATCAAATTTGAGCAAAAAATCCTTATAGAAATAATAATTTTAATTTAATGGCATAAAAGACAAGAGCGTATTATACCTAAGAAAATCTAAAGTAAAATATACCTAATCCCAGAAATTCTACAGCAATTCATTAATTTCAGCTTAATTAAACAAAAAAGCTAATTTTGTTATAATTTCTTTAAAAAGTAAAAACAAAGATAAAAATGTTATTCCCAGACACATGTGCCTCATTGCAGGTCCAAACTTTGACCTTACTCCATCTGAATGATGTGCTTTTCTCCTATAGAAAGTACTGTCAAGTTTATGAGGACATTAAGTTGCTTCCCCAAAAATATTTAAAATGTGTTGTAAATGAAAACAAAACAAAAACTCAAAACCCAGCGTAAGCAGGGAAAAATAACAAAAATATAAAGAAGTCATAAAACTCAGAACTGCTTAAGTACTAAAAATGCATTTTCATGTCCAAATTCAGATTCAGATCAAATTCAGGTGTGTGTTTAGGAAGCAAGAAACTGATTCTAAAGATGCAGCTTTTATTCTTTACTGTGCAGTATGTCTTTAACATAATCTCGACAAGTTATCTCTGTTTAAAAGTTTTAAGATTCTGAAATGCAGATACCTGCCCTAGCAATGCCAACAGAGCTACAAAACACTAAAGCACTAATAAACGTTTTAATAAAAATTCTAGCATATAAATAACTGAAACCTGTTCAGACCTCAATTCTCTACAGAAATACATCAAATACTGCATTGTCTCTATGCATAGCAGATTATGATCCTTTAATAGCTAGCGTAACAGTACACAAATAGTGTTTAAATAGTACAATGTAACTGTACATTTTATATTCAGTTTATGTAAACACTGATGAGAAGCAATGACTCAGTTCTCAAACACTTCTCAGGCAGTTTTTGCCCAAATTTCAGGTTGGTTTTTTTTTGGGATAATGTCAGCTTCTGATCCGAAGAACAAAAGCTAATATCACCCTGAAAATAACTTCCAGGAGAACTCTTAATTGTGTTCTCTTTTTCCCAGATTACTCGCCCAAACTTAATCTGGCAGTCTGCCTTTATGCATGCATACTGGAGATACAGGATGACAATGCATCAGGAGCATGTTTAAAATGTTTTATGGCTACTTGTGTTAGATTGTATACTTTGCTATATATTTATCTGAAAACACCTAAAAATTATCGACATACATTTATAAGCTTAGTAACAGCAAAACCTCAAAACTACACTCAATCTAGGCCATAGAAACGTAAATCCTCTTATACACAAGTTGGTTTTTTTTCTTAAAATCTACTTTTGCTTTTCCAGACTTGTTACTCTATCACCATAAATCAGTGTAAATCTATTAAAAACATCCAAAAGGATTAGAATTGTCTGCAATATATACTATATAATCCAGGCAAACTACATCTATGTAACCTCACGTTACAGAAACAACTGGTGAAAATATTCCAGACTTCTTTGGGAATCACTGCAGCGCTTACTTTAGAACTCTATAGAGCTGTTGTCATTAGCTGTGCGAGTATAATAGTGCTGGTTTTAGGGTTGCAAGAACTTTTAGCTTATCTCAGAGGAACGTGAGGGTAATCAGTGCCTGCAACTAGATATGCAGAATTCCTCCATGAGTCTCCTTGCCCAAAAATAAGAATGCTATAGGGAGAGTAACAACAGCAAAGGTTGCTCATGATCACCACCAGTCAGACTAAATAGTTAAAAAGACACTGCTGAGATGATGAGAGCTTGAAAATAAACATGAAAACTTGTGATTGCGGCTGACAGACCTTAGAGTGACAGCCCAGCCGTGGAGCTGTGTTTGACCCTGTCAGGAGTCACTCCATGGGCATTGCCACCTCTTCCCAACCCTGAGAGCAACTGCCCCACCAGACCCCAGGACCAACCTATCAGGTGTGCCTATGGGAACTCCTGGGGGGCTTTCTCAGCAGGGCACAACCAGCAGACTTCAGAAAGCAGCACAAGTACACATAAAGCTGGAGCACCCCCACCTCCAGCCAGATGGGTGTGCAGATGGGGGAACACATACTTCCCAAAAAGGGAGTATCTGTGCACGTGCTTTTAATCCACGCTTCCTGTGAGAGAGGGAATGTACCTATGTAAGAGCAAGCAAGAAAGTGTGTGAGATCAGCACTTCATGGAGTCAACTGCAGAAGGCTGTTTATAGATTTATTTGTTTGTTTATTAATATGTTGCACATGCCTAGTATCATGGTTTACCCGTTACATTATTAATATTGACCATTGATGTACAGGCCACTGATAGTCCATTATTGACTAATGGTATACAATTAACTGCTTTGATTGACTTAAGCCACGTGGGTTGAGCAGTCTTGCCCAGCCAGAACATATTAAATCAGAAATTTAGGAAGATGCTACTCCATCCCGGTAAATACTTACATGAAAGTCTAAATTCACTCACAATTTGACTATTTATAAAACAGCAACTAATCAAAAAATATGCATATAAGTTTGGGCATGTGTGGGTAAAAGTTCAGAGCAAGATGATCCACTAGCTTTCAGTCAGTCCCAGACACTTCCACCTTTTAACATACATTCTGTCTGAAGCACTATTTAAAGCAGAAAACATGCACTTCCCTTCTACCATCCACGCTCATTTGCACAGTCAGTTATACAGATCCTGGTGTGTATACGTGACTATGAACCAAAGAGTTTGACCATTTTGGTTGTCATGACATACTCTAAATTATTTGATCAAAGCAGTACCATTAAAGAATTTCATGCCGTTCCAAGGATCAAGCCTAAAAAGGAGTTTTCTTTTAAAAAACGAAATAAAAGATAAGACCAAAGGAAATCATGACACCTGTAATTTTGACAAAAACACTCAACTGGCTGCTCAACCACAACCTGAATGGTTTTAAGTTTGTTTCTTTTGGGTTTTTGTCTGTTTGCTTTTTTTAAAATCAAAACCACTGAAAGTGTTAGAAATGCAGTAATAAACTGAATGTTGGTACCATTTATTGAAAGTCTAAAATAAGTTCAGTTAATGCTAATTGTTTTCACACCCACTTATTACATGAGTCAATGCAAGCATGTCAATGCAAGACCAAAGATTTATAGATGAATGAAATACCAAATACTAATACCCTCTGCATGGAAAGAAATTCAAAAAAAAGTAGGGATATGAAAATGTTGTTCTTTCCCTTTTAAGAATTAAGCAGTAAGCATCCACAAACACATTGCAAGTGATGACTGAGTTTGGAAATACTTTATTTTAGCGAATACCCCAAATATCACCTTGATCTTTGACTGCTTGTCATGTTTTCCTTCTCCAAAACACACTATTTTTGAAAACAGTTTTTCCATGGAAAAATCTTGGCTAATAAGAAATGAGAGGTGCTAACAAGTCCCCCTCAATACACATCTTCCGTGATTGATGTAACTTTGCATTTGTAAGGAGGTTCTGGCTCTAAATAGGAAATATGCTACCCCAACACTAATGATGCATGCATTTGTAACAAACTTAAGAGGCATTAACTGAAGCCATTTTAACTATTACTATCAAGTCAGTCTGCAGTACAAACAAGGCCCATAATACACCAGCAGGTTAGAAAATACTGTAAGATATTTAATAATTTTTTTAAATTGCATAGTTTATACCTCAGTTGTTTTCGTAGTTGCTCGAGTTCCACATTCTGTTCTGTTAGAGTTTTCAGAAACTGTTGATTGCTCTGCAAAATAAGGTGATATTGGTAACGTGTCCCTTATCATATTAAAAATGTTATACATTCAGAATTGTTATAGGGCATTACTACAGAATATAATACCATAAAAATTGCCAATAAGGTATATTTAGCATTGTGTCTGGTCTCCAAATGCCAAGGTTTAGGTAGAATATTTTAGAAAGGCAAATGCAGAGTGATGTTACCTAATTCTCCCCTTCTTTCACCGTATTTTGGTAGTGTAAGCACTTAAGAACTTCCCAAGATGAGGATTGTCACAGCTCAGACCTACCATCTACATTCCCATCTACCTTAGGTGTCTAGAATGCCTCGTCACAGTGAGTATCACAGTAGGGCACATATTGCTGGAAAGAATTCCTTTGTTTTAGAGACAAGACACAATAAGCAATTGCTGCTCCTTCATTTTTTCCATGCCAGCCATAATGCTGGAGGTGTCATTATCCTTCAACTGTCTTCTCATTTGACAATCATTCCATATTTTTGTTACCCTACTTGTCTTTTGTTACCTTACGAGCCTTTTCTAGATCTTACTTACACCTTACATTGAGATATTAGAGATGACCACAACTGCAGTCAGCATTCAGGATGCTACTGTACTGTGGACTTCATCACAATATATTCCTTTTCCCTCTCTCCTAGTAATTGCTAACATTCTTCTTGCTTTTTTGACTGTTGCTAAGAATTGTTTTCAGACACTTCCTACTTCTAAAATACCTATTGTCAGTGGTTACAGCTAATTTCAAGACCACCACAGAGTATTCAAAGTGAAAGCTCCCTCTTGCCCACACACATTATTTTGCTTTTATTAATGCCAATGAAATGTCAGATAAAATTCATTCACATACTCAACATCATGAGATCTTTCTGCAAATTCCTGCAGTTTATTTCAGTTTTCACTACCCTAAATAGTTTAACATCAGTAGTGAACACTGTTGCCTCAATACTGGATCTCACTTCTAGAACTTTTATAAATATGTTGAACAACTCTAACCTGAGCACATCCAGGAAACACAGCTGTTTTACCACAACTAAAAAAACCCTAATTACTCTGTCTCTTGACTTCCTATTTTTCGGTTTGTTAGTTCAAGAAAGGGCATGCTTCTGTATCCCATGACATCTTTATGCCTTTGGCAACAGACCTTGCCAAATGTTTTATGGATAATGTGAACAAATGGATTACCTTTCTCTCATCTGTTTCATCTCTTTCAAAGAGTTCATATATTTCACTCTCTCCTCTCCACATCATCTGTTTCCAATTTTATGATTTTAAGCATTCACCAATTCTGTTTTTTTGAGGTACCTACTACTGATTTGCTTGTAACAGTAGATCAATGAGTCTGTAACTTCCAAATCCTCAGCAAAACTGCTTTAAAAGTTCATCATTGTATTTGCTTGAGATTGTTTCCAGACAGCAATGCCCCAGTAACTCTAAAGTATCTATCTTTAGAGAACAGTTAATTTTGAGACCATTACTGACTACATAAGGCAAAAGTTCCGCTCTGAGTGCAGTATTTTGCTTTTATTAATACTAATGGAATAGGTTGCAAACAGGACAACTGCTTGCAAGATGCAATTCTGTAGTAATCTGCAATATACTATTCAACATTGGTAAGGGCTCAACTGAAGTATTGTACTGTTTCCAGCATCACAGTTCAAGAATGATGGCACAATTGGAAAGAATTTAAGGGTGAGCAAGAAGAATGGTAAGACATCTTTAAAACACCGTCAAAGAACATGTAAAGACTTAACTTGCTTTGAACAGAATAGAAAAAGCAGTGAAAGGAAAAAGATGGCAATATAAAAGTTTTCAATAACAGAGGCACTGTGATAAATAATGCAGTAATCATTCCTTCATATTTACAATACCTCACACCAAAAAAAGAGGTTCATATTTTAACATGAGGTCAGATGTGAGGAAAAGAGGTTCCAGTGATAAAGATAGAAGAGAGTAGACTACATAGAGTAGATTAGGAGTCTTTCTGCACTGTCAGTATCCAAGATAAACATTAATCAAAAATCACGCAGGGATCACATCTTTCAGAGAAGAATCTGCTCAACCAGAAACTTCACCAAGTCATTTACCTCAATTTTTCCCTGATATTAAAATTGTTTGTCAGTCTTGGAAGTCCTAGGCTAAAGATTAGAGTAAGAAGTCTCACAGTCGAAGGATATGGATGAAGCACTAGCAGATGATTAGAGCTCCGAACAATCCCTGAAAGGGTCAATGACAAAGACACTAAAGCCAGCAGTGGAACTGATATGAACTGACAAACTTGTTGCAGAGCTGGCCTATATAAGAGGCCATCACTTAAATAAATTTTTCCTTTGTGAAGCTGGTTTTGAACATGTGACTTAAGCACACTCACCACATACTAAAATTCTGAGGGTAAGCTTACCACTGACTTCATGAAGAAAGCACTCACATAATATTAAGAGCTAACCTCTCAAACACCCTGACTCGGTGTTTAGATTCAGGAAAAAGGCCATTACTACTTGATTTTTGACTGGTCCCAAGAAAAGTTTGCAAATGGCACAATTTCCCTTGCAACCAGGTATGTATGAAGGACTTTTTTCTTTTATGCTTTGAGGTTCTAGTAGGGGAAGAAAAAAAAAATTACTAGGTCACTGGTCAGAAGGTTTTACTTACGAACTCTATTTTCTCATTGGCTATATGCAGTTGCTGAGTTAACTGTTGAAAGCCAGTCAGTTGATCCTAAAAAGAGAATTCAGAGCTTCTTATAATCATTATCATCATAAAGAGTGTATAATTTAGAGATTTTCATAGTCAACTGAAAACATTTGTAAAAAAAATTTATACATGTTGCAGGAAATTCAATATGCCTTTGTAGATTTTATTTAGACTGTTTTTAGCTGTTGACCTCATAATCTTGAAAATTACATTTACTACTGAAAAATGTATCTGAATTTCACTCAGATACAAACTGCCTCCTTCCAAAACTCATACACACTTATGATCAAAGTATGAAAGCATACATGAGCAGTGCCTTTAAAGAGCCACACAAACTATGGTGCTACTATAAGTGTTTTTGCTAAGCACAGTAGTAGAAATGTACCCCTAATTAAAAAATGCCTGTACAGACACCTTTATTGTGCTCTTTGCCATGTAGCATGTCTTGCGTCCATATAAAAAATTGTTCAGTTAAACTCTTGAGTCCCTGAACGTGAACTCTGTCGTCCTAGGAAAACTAGCATAACACAGAAAAATCATCTGCAGCATGCTGCGTCCTCAGAGCGGAGAGAGGACTCAAGTCCCTGAGCTGGAATATCTACTAATTGTGCTGTGTTTTTCTAACAGTTTCAAGGCCCAGTATATGCCAGAAATCTATTTCAACAACTCCTTCATTTACTATGTGAAACCTTCAATACAATATTCTCTCTCATCTTGGCTTTCTGACAATTCTAACCTTAGTTAGTCTTGGCTATTTTCTCCTCCTGCTTTAGGAAAAGCTAAAAAAAAAGCTTCTTTAACTGAAAAGGTATTTTCTGTAGGTGACCAGTAGCACTTAAGAATAAAAGGCAGCTCAACCTCTTTCTTGTTACAATGGCATTAAAATCCAACAAGAATTTAGTTAGCAATGAAAAGCTGAATCTGACAGCCCCAAACCCTCCAACAGCTACCAATGATTCTGTATGCTCTACTACATGTATGTTACCAGTAACTGACAATGCAGCACAAGAAATAATCTAATAGCAGGAACAGGAGCAAAAAGTTGGAACTACAGGTAGGTAAGAGAGTCCTCATAACTATTTACTTGTAATAATTATGAAACTTGACAGAGCACAATACCTATACAGATATTTTTCCTGTTTCTGAGAAAAGAACATATGCTGAGGGGGACTTAATACTGAAAAAGAACAAAGATCAGTACAAAAAATTTCTGTTATATAGGTGAGCTGCAACTGTGCCCACAAGTCTAGTGTACTTGAAAATGCAAAGCAAATGTTAAAAATTTGTAGTATCTCTTTACAGACCGAGAAATATCTGTAATGAGGTACATACAGGCATGAGGTTTCTATTAGTTCTTCACACACTGAGCATTTTTATATAGCTTGTCAGAGCAAAACAGCTTCTTTTCTGAACTAAGATTTCCTAAAACACCTTCCCCAGAAAACAGCAGAAGAGAAATAGGCTGCTAAACACAAGCTAGCATTAGAAGAATACTGGTGAACTTGATTCTTCATCTGTCTACAGTCCTCTTTATTGAATGACAACAGGATGAAGACTACTCTGACTATCCCACTGTGACCTTACAGATGAAATTCAGGATGCAAACATAGGAGAAAACACGAAAGACTTCCACCTTACAATTCAGAAATCTTTAGCAGCTTTTTCAGATGTTGAACTCTATTGAAAATTTTCAGCCATGCAATTCAAACATGTGACTATTCATACGCACATGCATATCTTGTGCACACATACATATATATACACCAAGACTCACTGCATTCCACAAGTTCTTGCTCATATATTTGAAACAAGGAAGTTTTCCCAATTGTAATGGTACACTTAGCTGATGAATCAGTGACCACATCTAACCACTCAACTTTACATGACTGTTACAGAAAATAATTAACGGCACTGGCAGAACCTCACCCCCTCTACTTCAGTTTGACTAAACACAAACCCAGAATCTCCACAGTATAGAAAGACATTGCAAAATTAACAAAAATGTAAATGAAAATTACTTTCTGCTTTTGCCTTTCAGCCATGTGAATCTGCGTTTCGGTCATGCGTTCCTGGTACTGCTGCTGGAGTCGATCGTGCTCCTGTAATAGAGTCTGCCAGAGCTCTATTGCTTGTTCTTTTTCCTAAGTTACGAAACAATGGTTTGTATAAAATATTCTATTATAGCACATTTGCCTTTATCTATCATTCTCTAAAAAGAGAAGTCTTTAACTTATATTTTGAAGAAATGCTATTTTCTGTACTTTTCTCTGCACGCACTACAACTACACAGACAAAATACCAAATTCAGATGCCGAAAAACAGATGCTTACAAGTTCAAATTCCACCTACAAGTAAGCTGCAAGTCTCCCAGATTTGTTTTATAGCTCAAACTGTTACAGGTATTTACTGTAAGTCTATAGCATATATAATATTCAAATACCAAAATTCAGCTGTCCATTTAACTTCAACTTAAACCATATGCAACAGGATTGCCACATCATTGTAATAAGCTAAAAAACTTTCGCTTATCTTTTCAGATTTAAATATTATCTTCTATATCCCACATATACTTGCCCCCTCGTATCACATTATAATCTTTCTGACTAAAATGACAAGCTACTACAAAAACTTGAATTGAACAAAATATTTCATTAATTTCCTGGTCAGGAATTCAATATAAAAATCAAGTCAATTAGTTAAAATTACAGGCTCAAATTAATATTACAAATTTCTTACATGAATCTAGGAAAGAAGTTATTTCAAGTCTTTAAGCTCAAAGTGTAAGTACTTATTTCTTCAGCTACAGAAAGTCAAGAGGACCTCAAACAGTCTCAAGATTCTGAACCAAGCAATAAAACAGCTTCCCCCTAGTCTGCCAAGGCACAAGAAGAGAAATAAGACAGTACAAATGTTTCATCTCACACACTTGATTGATCAGTTGTAGTTGTTCTTGAAGGTTTCTCACTATGCCTTCATCTGCAGGAATATCAGTTCCCAGAGGCATGAAAGGAAGAGCCTCCAGTTGCTTCTCAAGAGCCTCTTTCAACTCTGCATGCAGCCTGAAATTCAAAGTAGTAAGTTCAGCAAAGTTTTTCTTTAATAGGGATTTTTCTTTAAAAACTGAAGTATACTGTATTTTCAATCTGTACATATTACTTACTTCTAAGTCATATTTAAATCTATTACGTTCTACAAACACAACAGACAGTTTCAAAGAGTTTAATATCTAGTTCTTTTAGAAATGTGGTTAAACCTCCTGGTGCTGTAATCTATATTAAGCACTTAAAGACTCTAACATTAAACTCCTGAGTATGAAATCTTCAACTATTAAGTAGATTCAACAGATTTCGAGGTCCTAGTAAAAAGCTTTTTAAGGTTTAGAAATTAAGAAAAACAGCAGTACTAACAGGGCAGTGCAATTATTTACCTTTCATTTTCCTTGGTAACTTGTTCAAAGTTTAGTCTCATCTCACTCATTTGTGTCTAACAGAAAAACATGCAAGAGTAAGCACTCATTTCAGTGACAAACTTTGGTAATTCTTTCATCTTTTAATTCTGACTGATACTGTAAAAGATGGACACTAATTCAGCATAATACAGTACATGAAAGTAATTTTCTTTTTCAAGGAAAGTCACGGGATGCCACTTAAATTTAACAGCTGCGAAATCCTGGTATAGTCAAGCATTCAGAAGTTACTATGAGCATTAAACCTTTTAGAATTCTTATACCTCTTACAGATTGATTCTTAATTAATTCAAGTTATTTTAGGGATATATTGGACAACCCTCATCTTTTATGCAGTAAGCACTTGAGAAAAGAGTTTAGGAATTAACTAAGGAGAAACTGTAGCTACATGAATCAAATGGACTGTTGCACTATTTAGTTAACAAAACAAAACCATAGTGCTTCTATTGCCTTCTGAAGTCAGCCAAACTTGAAGACTGCATTTACAGAATCTTAATTTGTTTGATCTGTCCATCATAAAGTGCATTAAAACAAAACCAGAGTATAACTTCTGCATGTAGATCACAAGTAAAAACTGCTTTCTGTATGGCACAGGTTTTAATTATTAAATATATCACTTTGCTTTTCGGTGATCATATAAAGCATTAAAAAGGTTCATTTGTCTCTGGTTGAAAGGAGGACAGTCCCCCTCCACCTCAGCCTCCGTAACATTAAACATTTAAAGGATTATTTGAATCTGAAGAATTATTAAGAATGAAGAAGGCTGGGTGTATCCACACTTGCAGGACTGAGCTGGACTGCATGACCAAGATCAGACCTGTAAGGCAGGGGTGAAACAGCTGCCTCATCTGAATGTCACCTAGGAAAACACCTGCAACCATATTAGAACACTTAGAGAAATAAACCACGTTTCATTTCAAAACACTACTTTTCCAAACACACAGTAATCTCTGCAAATTAGACAATCTCCCAGTCTTTTCAGAGAAAGCTCTCCGTTCATCCATTTGAGGCAGACTGCAGTCCAGCAAGTTTATGAAGCATGGCACAGGCATACTTTCCTTTATTGACAAAAACTAACGGCCTAGATATTAATACTATAAAATACTAAGAATACACAGTCTGAAATGTTAGGAACATCCATACCTGATAAAGCTGCAGCTGTTCTCTCATTTCTTCCAAGTGTTTATCATACTCTGTGATTAGAGTTGACAAGCTAAAAAGTTGAAAAACATGCTTAGAATAAATTTTGTAAGTGCTGAAGCATTGTTCTGATAATTCACTAGTTTCACAGAATTCTTGATTTTAGAGAACAGGAAATAGTCACTTTATTTCCAAGCTTGACATTCACCAGAATCAAATGAACAAATTTAATTACTACTTTTAAAGTATGATCATTCAGAGATTTCCTTTATAACAGAACTAGAACATGGGACATTATAAATGAGCATTAATACAACGTCAATATTTCATCCATAGAATACCAAACGATTAAAGACTAGACTTGGTTACTGCTTTCACATACAACAGTAAAACGGCCTACAAGACAATGTAAAATAATGTAGTTCTACTTATATACTTTTTCCTTCCCAATATTTTTGTAATTGATCATAATTCTGTGAAAATTCTGTACAGGTCTGGAGTGATAATGCCTTAAAAGCTAACAAGAAAGGATAGGATATTTTTATAAGAGAAAGGGAATGACAATGATTACTGAACACTTTACTAACAGGCAACTGTTAGTTGAAGATTGTCAAACAGTTTATATTTTTAAAAACCTCCACCTGACCTCAACAGACAGCAGTTACCTGTGTTACCTAGATCAGTACAATCTTAACTGCACTTTTGTTCATTACCCTAAAATTTAGACTATACAATGCCTTTATTCATCTCTTCTCCTTTATTTTACAGATTGTGCAAGAAAAGTCATACATTTGATTTACCGAATAAACAGAATAGTATCTAAAACCAACTGCTACAGAACACTTTTGTAGACCTCCACTCACAAGTCCTCAGAGCTGTGAACACATGTACGCAAGACCAGGTTCACCTGGACATTTACACTTTCAAAAGCACATGACAAATTCTTTTGAATACTTCGTACTATTCCCACTTATCATTTGGAATCAGTTACCTTTGGTCCATCATCCTGGATCCTGATACACCATCACCACCAGGGAGATTTTTCTGTAATGGTACACTTTTACACATTAGTACTTGCACATGGCTGCATGCAGTTTTAAATCTTTATATGCAACCCAGAGCTGTTGTTCTGCCTGTACTGTAATCATACACAATATCCCACGTGATCACTTCCAGGTTTAGGTTCATAAATACTTGAGTGCTGGCCCAATTTGAAAAAATTGTGATTTATTTTAACTGGAGATGCTCTGACACAAAGCATAATTGCATCTGAGGGGGAATCATCTCAATCTTAAAAGAACAGTCACAAGTTTGTGTAAGTGCCAAGTTCATTTCCATGCATCTCAGCATCAGGAAAGTGCTCATGACCTAGCTTCTGCACAGACTTTCACATAGGCTTATGGTAGCTAGCACAAAAAGTTCTCTTCACATGAGACCAACCTCTTAGAAAAGCGAAGTCTGTAAAAGTGTAGAAGTCTACTACAGTAGAAAACAAGTATTCTTTCAGGGATCTATTCTTCTGCATAAGATAAACTTTAGAAAATGTACCAAAAATACCAGTTTTATTCTGCTGATGATTGGAAAAACAACATGCCACTCTAGACAGACCCAAAACAAGGCCAGGCCACATTGAAGTGGGCTGTGCTCTACGTCTGCAAAGATGTTTGTCTCAAAACCTCATCACAAAAATTCTTACTACTTCCATCCCTGAGCTGACATACCTGCTCAGCAGTAGCTCTCAAAATCTCATCTGTTTCATACCGTCCAAGTGACACATTTAGCCTCTGATCTGAAAAGTACAAAGTTTGAGAATCATAGCTATAACACAAGCCATTATCTACATAAACCTGACTGGCAGTTGGAAATATGTTTAACAGTGTGGTGCTTTGAAGGCACACAACGTGCTTCATATAATTCTTCCATTTAGCACAATTATTTAAATGAAAATAGAACTTGAAAAAGCCTACAAAGACTGTGTACTAATAATGAATTCAATTTCTTTCATATTCCTCCTGTTTTCTTTTACAGATTCAAAAAAATGAAGTTTCTGCCTAGAAAACCCACAAACACATACGTATCTTAACAATTCACAGGGAGGTCTAAGTGCAACAAATCACATTTTGTGTCCAATTCAATTAGCTGGATGTTTGACAATTAACCTGTTGTTGAGAACTCAACCCTGCAGTTCTCAATCAGCATTAAACAAACTTAAGTCAAGAGTTTCACTGATAAATGGATGCGAGTACATCCAGAAGAAACCCAAACAAGAACGAAGACATGCAGTCTGTCTGTATCTGCTTTTTCTGAAAGAAGCAAAGCATAACGAGCAATGAGACTTCACACTGTTGAGCTGGGAACATCAACTAATACATCACTCTTCCCTATTCGTCTAACTTTGGCTACTGGGATTTCAGAAAATACTTGTATTACAAATGAAACCAGCAGAAGGCTGGAAAGGAGAACTAACAGCTCTTTCCACTTGATCACGGAGCGTTCTTTGATCTAACAAAAACATAGTACAGCCAGCCAGTCAAATGACATGATTGTCCCGCTGTATTCAGTGTTGGTGTGACCTGCTTGCAGTTCTGGGGCCCATAATTTAAGAACGATGTGAAGGTCCTTGAATGTGAAAAGGATGCTGAGGGGCGACCTTACTGCTCTCCACAGCCTTCTGACAAGGGGAAGTGGAGAGGGAGCTGCTGATCTCTTCTCCCTGGGATCCAGTGACAGGATGCGTGGGGATGGTTCAAAGCTGGATTAGGGGAGGTTTAGACTGGACATTGGGAAGCATTTCTTATACTGAGAGGGTGGTCAAATTCTTGAACAGGCTTGCTAGAGAGGTGGTCAATGCCCCAAGCCTGTCAGTGTTTAAGAGACATTTGGGCAATGCCCTTAACAACTTGCTTTAACTTTTGGTTAGCCCTGAATTGGTCAGGCAGTTGGACTAGATGATTGCTGTAGGTCCCTTTTGACTGAAATACTCTGTTCTAAAAGAATCTGAGTAACACCTTTGCAACTGGAATGGGTAAAGAGGAAGAAAAAGGAAGTCAGGAAGGTAATGCACACATTTCAATTTAAAACAACTTCTCAGCCTATTTTTCTTGATACACATCCCATGGTTATTTTTCTGGTTCTAATCTTCTAAAGGAAGATACAGGAAAAAACCAGAGGGAACAGAAAGGAGGTAACAGTAAAACCACATCAAGGAACAGGAAGTGGAAAGTAGCCACCCTGACCAGCCAAAGCAGTCTTCAAACATGAGAGGCCATAGGTGCAAAAGAGGACAAACCTTAAACACCCCTTACAGAGGTACTGACCTTCAACAGTAAATCATACAATACATTCTGACAAAAGTTCTATGTATTTAGTAGCTTATCACAAAAATATGTAATGGAATGGATGAATTATTATTTGTAGGGTTGGCTGCTGATACTGCAAAAACCATTCAGGCAGAACTCAACTTATAACTGATCAGTGCCAGAGACTAGCATTTCATTCCGAGAACCTTCTTTACAGCTACATATTTAACACAACAAATACTTATTCTACAAAGCTAAATATAATAGTGCGTAGAGGATCTGGTTTTATGTGTATTGCACACATTCATCATTTTAGAACTTTGGTTTCACACTCACGAAACATGAGAAACAGCAATCCATATATCAGACAGAGCAGGCCTCAAATAACTTATGTCTCAGTTGGCATGCAAGCCAACTTCAAACTTGTCATTTGGCACTTTTCAAAGTATATGAAGTTTTTTAAAGAGAGAATTAAACTCCTTGACAGAAAAGGCAACTCTTACCACTTCACAGTAAATTTAGTATGAGCTCTATTTAGAGCCTAAACATTTACAAAATAAGAAGCTACACCCAGACAAATTAAATACATATGAAAAAGCAAAATATCAGCATTTGAAAATCCATGATTTGTTCAGATCACAGTATAATAAATACTCATGCAAAGCTTGCTAAAGACATGGGCTTTTGAGCCGGGATGACTCTGTTGGCTCAGACCTTTTCTGCTTTCTACTACTAACGTCCTTGAAATCAAGATCTGGTCTTTCACTTTTGGCCACCCAAAGCTGTCATACAAAGTTTAGTATCAATTGTAGTTTTGATTATTGAATGATGCACAGCCATAGCACTTTATGCACTGTGATCTTGTCCTACCTTCTGCCATGCTATCAAATTTTCCTGCAACTCTAATTAGTGATAGGGCCAGTAACATTATTCGGACAACACATCAATCCATTCCCTAGTTATAGAAGTATAAACTGTGCAGAAGCAATTTTTGCTGGTAAGTAATTCAAGCACACCCTGATTCAGTTATACTAAGCTTACACTATCAAAATTGTAACAAATAACACATAATCAAAAATACTGATTTTAGTCTGTAAAGCAAATTTTATGGGTAACTGGCAAGACAGCTTTTTTGCCTTTTAGATATAAGCCAGGCATAGGAAATGCAGTAGTTTCTTAACTAGAGAAAAGAGCCATTATCAGAAAAAAAATGCATGCGTGTTTGGCTGTTACCCTCATTAGCAGCTTTTAATTACAGCTAACCAGAAAACAGTTTTGATGCTATTCACTACAGCAAACACTGGAAGAGCTACAGAACAGAAACCTTTATTGCCACTACCACGGGCAAAAGGGTTTCTCTCCTCTGTAGAACCCGACCCGAGCTCCCGAGAGGCAGCGTCCAGGCCCCGGCTCCTCTGCTCCCCCCCTCAGAGCCCCGGGGCCGTGCCGGGAGCAGGCGGGCAGCCCACGAAGCCGACCGCTCGCGGAGACCTCACCTGGCTCTCCCCCTCTGCCGAGCTCAGTGGCCATATTTCCAGCGGAAAGCTTCACCGCCGCGGAGGGTGCTCCCCCCCAGGAAAGCCTGCAAACACCCGGGGAAAAGTCGGCTATTTCAGCCGCTCGCCTCCCCCGGTGCTCTCCGGCAGACAGGGCAGGCGAGAGCGGTTCAGGAGAAAGGCGACGGCTCCCCTCGCCCGCCGGCTCACCTTTCTCTGGCTCAGCGGCTGAGCGGGGCGGGGGCGGCAACCACAGCCCCCTCCCGAACCTGTCCCTTCCCCTCGGCCGGGCGCAGCGCCCCCGCCGCCGGAGAAAGAAGCGGCCCCGGCACTAACGGCACTCACGCGCCTCAACAACGGTTACCCCGCTTGGCACCGCCCCCCCACAACTGCCAGCGGCCGAGGCGGGGCCTGCCTGGCAGCGAGGGCCGGCGCGCGCCCGCCCACCTACCCGCTCCGCGCGCCGTGGGCGGCTCAGCTCTTCCCTGAGCGACCGGCCCGGCCCCAGGCAGCGTGCCGGTCACGTGGCAGCGGAGCGCGCGGAGCCAGGAACTCAGGAGGCAGGCTGTGCGCGCATGCGTGGTGGGGCGGCTGCGGGTCCGGCCTGGAGGCAGTGGCGGGGTAAGGCGGGAGGTGAAGGCTCTCGGCTTGTTGGGGAGCTGAGTTTTCTGTGAGGGTCGCAGCGGATGTCTGGAGGCGTGATGTTAAACTTCTCTGAGGAACTTACGGCTTGAAGATAGGCGCTTACGCGTTAAACTTCTCCTCAGGAAATGCTGCCGCTGCCCTTAGTGGCTGGAGTAGCTGGGGGGTAGCTGAAACCAGGAACAGTCTCAAGCTATCTAGGAGCTTGTGTTTAGTAACGAAGTCTTAATTATGGTAAAAGCTGCTGTCTCTTACTGGGTTTCCAACTTTTTCCCTAGTTCTCTTGGAGCAATGAAGAAAAACACGGGTCTGACTACTTCCTGCCTGGTTTTGTCCTTGTCACCAGCATCGAGAGGGTTTGGGAGGGAAAGCGAACATCCCCTGGGTAGGGGCAGGCATGGCGGGGTGAGAGCGGCGGGCAGCAGCAGGTTTTTCCTTGCTGACGGGATCTGAGCCTGTCAGCTGGGTGTTGTCAGCTCCGGGTAGCTTGAGACCGTGCAGTTCGAGTGCTTCTAATGGCTGAGAAAACACTTATTGTAAAACTATTTCATTTAGCGTTTGCATCTGTTTGCAACATATTAACAGCTGGATGAGGTGTAGTGTTAAAAGGTAATGAAAGAACTCCTTTTGCTGTTTTGAATGACTTTTACACCATTGCTGTGCGTTGCTGGTTTTATTGTAGTTGCAAAACCACGCTAGTAGCCAGCTTACCTAAGTCTATGCAATGTAATAAACTTAAAACTTGCACCAACGGCCATTAATTTGGAAAATCCTGGATGTGCTGTCCTGTAAATGGAGCAACCCTAGCACGAGGTAGACCTCTAATGAAAGCTGATGCATGTTTTACAATTTTCCTTATTACTTTATGGCTCTTTAAAATTTGCATGCTCTTCTATTCAAGAGTAATACTGGTTTACAACGATAGGCTTCATGTTCATTTCAGTGCACTGTAAGCTGTCCCTGCAGGAGTTTGGGTTTTTACCAAAAATGTCCTATGTCACTCATACAGTTACAAACAGGAACATAAGTCTCTTGTGTTTCATCTTCATTTTAGACACTACAGTTACACTACTGTCTAAAGTAGTCTAGCAGATTCTATTATTTCACTGATTTTTTTTTTTAAGCATGGTGTGTTGTGACAATTTTCCTGAGACAGCCTTTCAGATCTTGTGCACAAGAAGGTTCACATTGCCTACTTCAGTCAGGAACTGTGATAGCTAGTCATGTAATTCTCCCAGGATTTTAAGATCTTCCCAGGCTACTTTTACTAGAAGGCTATATTATTCTCAAACACTATTGATATCTGGCAGTATTTTCAAATAGGTGTTTCAGATATTTGCCTTGACCAAATGCAATTAGTTAAATATATTAGCACAAGCTGAAAATAGAATAATAGAATGAAGTGTTGACTTCTAAGTGTGTAATGTTAGTTTAATAGTGTAATACAAAATTACTTCATAGCACTTTATTAACTTTCTTAGATGTACCCATCTACTCTTAAATTTTACTTTTTTGAGTAAGTGATCCTGCTTGTGGAATTCTGTCTTGTTTCCTTTCGCAGTAAGTATGCATAAGGCATGTGCACTCCATTTACAGAAATTCTGTTCATTTCAAAACCCACTAGGAATGCTCTTTCTATCTGTGGATACTTCATGCTCATGCTGCTCGGTGTTTGCAGCTTAGAAAACCAAAAACACAATGCTTGCCTACATTTCTTGTGGATTAGTATTTTCTAGATCAGTTTAAGGACAAATAGCCCATTGAATATGTTTCAGCAGCTGTTTGTGTTGTGAATGGGAGTTGTTATTCAACATATTGCTCTTTTATTTGGTGGCGTATGTTGTAATTATTGCAGAAGAGTTATCACGGTACTTGCTTAGAATACCTTTTCTTACAAGTTCTCTCTTTTAAACTGTGGATGGCTTTGCCTGTTTGAGTTATTACTAATACTGGACTGTGAGCCAGTTTCTGCTGGCTTAAGAATGCTGTTAGGACACTGTTGGGTGTCTTCCCTCCCCATGCTTTATACATTAACTGTTTTCTTTCAGTTTGTGTCATCTTGCTTCCAGAAACTTGCCATTTGAGTTGGAGTGAAGATTAATGATGGTAGAGTCTTTCACACTTACTAGGGCTACCCCAGGTGTCTTGAATAAAGCACGTGTAATGCTTGTTTAGCATATCATGCAGTTAAAATGCTGACATAAGGATTTCATTAGTTTTCAGTTTATCACCTTTCACAAGGTTGTATTTAAATAGGCTAATATTTGACTTTCCTGTTTTACTGGACTTCTTAATTTGTCTAATTACTGAATCTATTGCTTCAGATTTTCTGTAATCCATCACACTTCTTTGACCACATCATCATCTCCTTGGTCATGAGTGTATCTACTTGCCTAACGTTATTCTAGCTATTTTACTGACTTGAAGAGGGGAGGTCTGCTGCTTTTCAGCATGAATGTCAGTGAATAGAAACTGGCTAGTGTGACTGTAGCAGAGGTTATGAGACACGGTTAATGTGTTGTAGTAAGAGCAAGGCAATGGCATATAGGGAGGTGTAATGCATGTGGTTACATTCTGTCTTGTATATTATACCTGGTTGATAACACCTGCAGAATGTGGTAAGTTATGCCTACGTTTCTGTGAGTCTCAAGAAAATGGTATCTGGGTAGAGATGAAATAACCCGATTTAGTGTTCCCACTTGAAGGAAGGGTGATTACAACTTAGCTACTGAGCTAGCACCTCTCTGGTCACTGGACTCAACAGCATGTGCACAGTGCTCAATCAGGCTATGTACTGCCAATTCCCTTCTTGCATGGCTAGGAGATGAGCAAGGGAAAAAATCAAGGATCATTTTTGTGCAGGTGGGAAGGAACACGTAATACTGAGGAGGAGAGGGATAAGGGGTTGTAAACTTGTTGGGAAACTGGGCTCCACTGATTTCCTTTGCTTATTAAATAGATAAAGGCTATTCTTAAGGTTTGTACTGTTATTTCTAGGTAACAACAGCTGTTGCAGTGCAGTGTTCTCTGTTCTTGCTGCTCTGCAAACATTCAGTGTGTTTAATAAGAAGTGCTTGCGGTTTTCCTTGAAATCCTGTAGTTTGGTTGGTTTGCAATGACCATGAAGGAAAGTTTTAGCCAATTGTTTCATCTTCTTGCATCTCGGATTCATGGAAGTTTTTTCTCAATCTGTTTTTTTGATATTACGAAATTGTCTAAGGTCATGTAGTGGAGACTTTATTTTGTTTATCTGTTCTCTTGATAAATATTTCTGATGGTTTTGGAAGGTGTTTATTTAGGTACATAGTTGAAATACCTGAAGTTTGGTAAGACTTCAAAGTGATGTGTAACCATGCAGGTATACAAACCTGTGAAAAGCATTTGTGTAACTGTATATTTAGCTGCCTTATAAAGCTAAACTTTCCCAGCTCTTCTGATGTCTAAAAACATGATTTGATGATTGACTTGGTACGAAAGTATGATTTTTTCCTAGCCAGACAGTGTAGTTGATGCTGAAATGGAATCTGAGATCTTCTTTGACAGAAATTTCCTTTCTCATTTATGTAGTACATGAAGATGGAATTTACAATTAAACACACCTGGGATGATTTACCTGTGAGCCATGAGCCAGTAACAATTGCGTTGAAGTCGGACAATGCAGGACTGTTAATGGAAGTTAATGCTCCCTTCTTTAATGATCCTCCAGCACCACTTGGAGAGCCAGGGAAACCTTTTAGTAGTCTGTGGGACTATGAGGGTAAGTGTAACTGTTCTGCTACAAATATATCCGATTTGTGTAGACACTGGTGTTCCTCTGTAGTTAGTATGCCTGGTCTTTATAGAAGAGTCTGTGATGGTTATTTTTTCAAACTGATCTGATGGTTGTGAGTGTATGGCATTCGGTTTCTTTGGTCACAGTACTGCTTTTAAAGATCAGATCTGAAATGTAAAGTAAAAAAAATTTCCTTTCTGTGGGGAAGAATACTGCTAAAGAATTCAGTTGTAATCACTGCCTTACCTTTAAACAGCTCTTTAAGTAACTATAAACCACATACTATATTCAGCTGTAAACCACCCCAAACTGTATCAAGAGTGATCCTCTTTTTCTAGGTGGTAAATTGATTTTCATCACTAACACTGCTGGCTATAAGATGACTGGTTGTTTTATTGTAGTGCAACAATACAAATGACTATGAAAAGAAGTGAATATGTTATGTCACTTGTTGGCCATAAAGAAGTGGAGTATGATGAGCTGGGTTGATTTCAAGAATGATCAAGTTGACTCTTCCTGATCCTGTCTATAGCATAGGCACTCAAACGTAGTTTCTGGATTACTGATGTAACTTGCAGAATAGCAGAAGCTTGACATATTTGAATATCAAAATAATTTTGTGGCATATGTATATAGAAATGCATTTGCAGTAGGTAAATAGAAGTGAAATCCTCAAGATAGGTTCTACCTTTGCTTTAAGAAGTAGAGAGCAATAACTAAAATATGTCTATTTTAATCACTTTTACAAAGTCTGTTTGAGGAATAGGAAGGTGAAAAACAAAGGACAGCTTATAAAATATGATTCATAACAGTACCCAAATGGAATGGGGAATATTCTTGTTGTAATGCTATTTTCTTTCTCCTTTCCTGTCAATACTTTCACTTTTACCTGTTGCTTTGAATAGTGCAAGAATTTAATGTTTCCAGCAGTTCTCTTTCTGATTATTGAGCTGTTCCGATTAAAGCTCTACTAGAACAGTATTAGCACCTCTTTGATAATATTATACTAAATAGGCTTATGTAAAAATAAAATAATGAATCTTATCTAATTATGATTCTAACTAAAGCTTTCTAATAATGCCATTGCTGTGAGAAACACCGATATAGTTGTGTTTTGTGTTCCTGAAAGGTGATTCAGCAGTGACATCTGGCTTTCAGATAGACCTGGAGTAGTAATACCCTGTCCAAAGTATCAGCCATCTGCAGGGAAAAGGCATTGGAAAGCTAAATGCTTTCTTACTGTTTCTGAGATTTAGCAGTCTTAGTTATGGGGTGTGTGCTCTGCTGCGAGTGTGTTTTCCTCTGTCCATTTTTCTTCTGGTCTCTGGTGCTCTGGATCCTCAGGCTACCAGCAAACACAAGACTTCTGCACTGAAATGCTCTACCTGGAGCGCATGCTGTGATGTATACTAGTATGATTGACTATATAGATCCTACAAATCCTAGTATGATTGACTAGGATCACTCTATCTTGGTCAGCTTTGTTCACAGCAAGCATACTAGGTGAAATAGCTGTGTGGTTGTGGTTTTCGTACTGCATTGGCACTTAACATTAGTTAGTAGACCTGCTGTTTTTCTGCTGCATCAAGATGAGTGTTTCCAAAGCTGGAGCTGGTAAAGTAAATAAAATTAGTATATTGCTTTATAAAGCTCTTTGTGATGATAGACATTAAAAAGAAAAGGTCTTGAAGTTACAATTATGGCACAGCTTTTCAAATAGTTAGGAAGCTGTCAGTAACATGTACACAGCTAGACAAACTCTGGCAGGGTACAGGCCAGAAATCATGAAAACAGAATTGGTTTAGTGGGATATGAAGGTGTCAGGCTATTACAAAATAGTTAATATAAAATACTGACAGCCTTTTTTTTCTGCAGTTGTAGAAGCATTTTTTCTGAGTGACAGAACTGAACAGTATTTAGAAGTTGAACTTTGTCCGTAAGTACAACACTGTGAAAAAGTCACAAATGTTAATTTGCATTTCTAGTAGTAATGCTTCTAAGATATATGTGTGAGGAAGACTGGGTACAGAAATTCTTCTGATTTGAGGAATGTACACACTTGTGGCAGAACAGTACACAAATAACTTGGCATCAGTTTAAGAAAATTGTGCTCCAATTCTTTTGACAGCCATGGACAACACTTGTTGCTGCTGCTTTCTGGCAGAAGAAGAGCATGGAAAGTAAGTGGTCAAGTACCTTCAGAATGTACAGAAAAACTAATTGATTTTATGTACATGTTGCCTGATTGGAAGGTGATACTACTTTTTTTTTTTTTTTTCCCCCCTCCTTCCTTTAACAGGAAGAACTTCCTTTACAGTTTGAAGTGACCAAAATGAAAACCAAATGGGAGGGTAAAGCTCGTCTTCCTTGGAATTATTTTCCACCATGCACTAACAAGTTCAACGCATTTGCAATTCATGGCTCAGGAGAAGAAAGAAAATATGAAGCGCTTCATCCCGTGCCTCGACACGAACTCCAGGAAGGACAGAAACCAGATTTGTAAGCATGAAATTAGCCCTCTTGTAATGTAGTTGCACTATTCTTGGAATACTTAAAAAAGCTAATCTGATTTTCAGATTGAGTGCCACTAGTATTTTAATTATACTGCATAGCCCCAGATCCATTGGCACTGTGCTTTTTATAAAGCACTGTGGCAGATAGCTGTAATTAGTGCTTGGTTTCTATGTTATCCCCTAGGTGCGTAGCAAATGATGCATTCAACACCATTGGTATCTGTTTTATCACCTTCCTCAGCTATATCAGAGAGGTTGTTCTACTTTTTCCTTGCCTCCAGCACCTCCTGAAATGCCATTTAGTGTTAATTTCACCAGATACATTTCCAGTAAATCTCTTTTCCTTCTCCCCTACTGTTCTAAACAGCCTCACCTCTACACATGGCTCCATGTTATGGAAAAATTTGAAAAGGCAGACTAAACTGAAAAGCATAATAAAAGGATACCCAGTATCAATAGAAAAATTAGAATATCTTGATTTTTAAATTGTGCTTTGGTCTTGTTTATTTTTCTTTCACTGTGAGGCTGAGATGATTTGATAAAAACTGCTAGTTATGGGCATTTTGTGTATTAGCTCTAGAGGGTACACTATAGTTCTTATGCAAACTTGTTACTCAACGTACAATGACAGCCAGGTAAGGTAAATTTTAGATAAATTACCCTCTTTTGCCTTTGCTTAAGAAAGACTTAGCTTCTGCAACTCTTTATTTAAAAGAATTTGAAGCTATTGCTAGTAAAATACATTCTCTTTATCAGTGTTCTATAAGAAATAGATACTTTTATTTTTCTGTGGTAAACTGGAGGGTGCCTGTAATATTTTTCAGGAGGGGATTCTTTCTATAGCACTCATTCCAAAAAACCCCTTGACTTTCTCAGAAATTGGTAGCAGATGCAGTTATGTGAGGAGGTTGCTCCTTGCTACTTTAATTTCTCTCAGTTTGTCTTTAGTCTTACAAATTACTTTCTAATAAGAGAATTCCGTTTACCGTTTTAAATTATTAATGTAGTGTCGGATGTTCTGTCTACTGTTTGGCAGTTGTTTAATGTGTTGGCTTCAATGTCTTCCTTCTATTGTTTCTGTATGGTAGCCTAAAGGAGAAATTCTTACCAAGAACTGATTCATAATGTTTAAAGGAAAACGTGAATTCTGTTCTTCCAGAGAGATAAATTTACTAGCTTCATTACCCTATCCAGCCTTCCTCTTTTCTGTAAGGAAAGGATGTCCCTGTGATATGATTTTTCAGTTGGTCAAGAGCTGTAAATTTTTACTCCTAATGGAGTGCAGATACGTCATAAAGCAGGATATCATTGTGCTTTTGCTCTGACTGCAGTTCCAGGCAATGTAAGTTGAGGGAGCTGAAAACGTGAGCACTTTAACTTCACTTTATGCTGTGTGATACTTGTTCATAGCCGAGGATTTAGGCCTGTGTTTTCCAGTACAAGATTTTCAGAAACACGGTAGTGTTTTTTATTTATAAAATCAGGTTTTGGAAAATGTAAACATGGAATGCTGAATACATTCCTGTCCAAGAAAACCTGAAAATGAAGATTAATTAAACCTATTGAGGATACTGCCTTTTATTAAGACACATACTATGAGACTTACAATTTTTTTGATTTTTTTCTTCTCTCTTGGCAGTCATCGCCTGGAATTTTTCAGAGATTTGAACCTGAAAGCACTAATGGGAGAAGACTGGAAGCAGCCTGAGTCAGATATATGGAAGTCTCTCACTAATTACATGGATTGAGGCATAATTTTTTATAGCATTAAGGTTGGATGAAGCTGTATGGAAACAACTTCTTCATTCGGAGCAGAGTTTGTAAATATCAGATTAGTAAGTCTTTCCTTGACACCAAAAGCGTTGATCAACCTTAAAACCAGCTGAAGTATCTGGGTCAGTTGATTTTAAATGTACGAAGTATGCAACAGCTTGTGTTTCTGTTCTTCTGGTTAAGGAGTTTTTAATCTGTGCAGGGGATGAATCTGCTCCTGCCAATGAAGGAGGAAGAAATGTGCTAAAATTACAGCTCCATTTTCAGGGGAGCTCTAAGCCTGACAAGGCCAATATCTGGCTTGGAATCTTTCAGTTTCCTGTAGTTGCTGCATTGCTGCTGTATTTTCACTGCTATGTGTTTGTTTCTTGGATATTGAATGAGATTCCTACGTGTCTGTATTTTTGAATTGCGATAAGGAGAAAGAATGCCTCCTTCAGGAACAGAAAAGAATAAAACTATCATGGCATTCTGTGGCCCAGTACTTGCATTGCAAGATGATGTGAGGGTATAACACTAGCCTTTTCTGTACCTTCCTATACCTCAAGTTTTCCCTTGCACAGTGCTGAAGGTGGGACTTAATCTGTGTTACTTTATTAGCAGACCTCTCTGCTTCAAATTCAGTGTGGAATTTCTAGTGATATTTAGCTACAGAGGGTAGAAATACAAAAGGTTTTATGTATTCCAGGAAAAGTTTCTGGGAGAAATAGTGTTTAGTAAAATCTTTTGATATAGTTGTGTGCCTGCAAAAGCTTGTTTGTTCCAAGACCTTGTCATATCACCTTAAGGATTCAGTTCAGATGTATGAGAATTTTGTTTGCATGCCACCTAATATTGGAAGTACTGTAGTTGTGTGTGCCTACATTTTCTACATATGGGCTTGAATATTTTTAACAGTACTGAATACAATTAGATGGTAACATCTGATCTGTAGACTTTCACAGAATTTACAAAGGAGATGTTCCTTTTTTGTCTAGCATAGTAAGTGCTGCTGGATTGTGGCTACTGACTTGATCCTATATAAATGAATGTAGCAAATGGGAAGCTTACCCACTAACCAGATCCTACTTCTGAATAGTAGGTGACTTTAAAATCAAACTTCTTTGCTTTAGTTTAGAATGAGGATTCAGAACAAGACATGGTCCTCAGTCCTTTACTAGGAAGAGGACTTCCTGTATCCTGTTGAAGTGTCATCATCACAGAGTGAAATCCGATCATCATCTTTAGTTTTGTGAGAAGGATTGTTTTAGGAGTCTGAGAGAATATGGCTCAGCCTTAATTGAGGTGATATTGGGCAGAAAGGCTTAGGTCATAGTGACACTGTTGAGTTTAGGCCTGACTACTTGGTACAGACAGTGTATGCCTTACTAACTACTATGCCCTTAAAGAGGAGCTAGCAGACTGATAAAAGGAGAACATCCTGCCCAGAAGGCGCTGAAAGCTGGATGGTTACTGAAGCAGCATAAAGTTAACAGAAATCTAGGGAGACTAGGAAAAACGTAAAGGTGGCAGGGGGAGATCGAGACCACTGACTCAGAACTAGAAAGACTGCACTCCCCCCAGCTTGTGAGCAGGTGTAGTTGAATAAAGAAGGAATATACCTTTAAGAACAGCGTATAATGCAATGAACCAGTCGGAATGTAATGAGTAATTTCTTTGTTTTTGTAAGAGTATATAGTCCTTGTGGCTCTGCTAAGTGGTGTGCTAGCTTTGTGGAATTATCACCTAGCACCTATAGCTGTGCAAATATGCAATAAAGACAGTATCTCTGCTCTGTGTGTATATTGGTTTATATTACCCACCGGGGGTGGGGTGGGGGGGTGGGGGAGTGGAGACAGCAGAGGGAGTATCCTTCAGAAGATATGCCCTGAGGATGTGGTGTTGAATCTCATCCTTTTGTGTGGCACTTTCTACTGAACAATTTAGAATTCTACAAGTTCCTGGAAGGGACTGGTGTTCTTGCAGTCTAACATCCTGCTCAAAGCAGGGCTGTTGCTGAAGCTAGATGAGTATGCTCAGGGCCTTGTTTGGAGTTTTGAATAGTTCCGAAGATGGAGCTTCAAATGCTCTGGGTAGCCTGTTTCAATACTCAACTGGTTCTGTAATGAAAACTTATCTAATTGCCATTTCCCACACTTCAACATGGGTCCTTTGTGTCGAGAGGAGTGGCTTTTTCTCAATAGGTACTGATTAGGTAACTGAAGATAACTCCCCATGGTTTCTTTAAATGTTATCATTCTTAGTTTTCCTTTTGTGACTCTGACTCTTTCCACTCACACAATACTGACAGACAACTTAAAAGTGTAACTTGTGTTGTAACTCAGAGGCAGCAATACTCCCAGGCCTTTCTTGTTTATTTAGCTCATAAATGGTTCTAAAAATCTTCTGTGTAGCTCTAGACATCAAAACGCCCATGAAGTTTTGCACAAGACTACTCTCGGTTATGTTACTAAAAGAATTCTCTGTTCTCTTGTGAGCTTGTATGCAGCAATAACCATAGTCTGATGATCATGTTTTCTTTGCTGTCTTTAAATTTAAAATTTACCTGCAAATTCTGCCTGAAAAGAAAAGAAATGGGGATATCCTGCCTTTGTGAAGAGCATGTCAGTATGGTTAAGATCACAGATAGAATGTTGAGAGTTTTTGTTTTGGTTTAGATTCGCTCTCTGTACTTCCATTTTTATAGAACTAGTGCACTTGGCCATCCAATTGTTTTTACTCTAATTAGACACTATAGATTCCTTGCTGTAAAGTGCCATCTGTTGAAAATTTGAAGTATTGTACATTCAATTGTTTGGCTTCTTTTCTACCTTCAATCCATGCACAGTTTTCTAAAGAATGACATCAGTCTGAAATATTGAATAATCCAATAAATTTTGATTAAAAACATCTTTTAGATGGTGACTCTCAAAGCTGCTTTTGAAAGTTCAGTCAAAAGGAAAAAAAAAGGCATTTCACGAAACTTTTAGACTTTGTTTTAGACAGTTTGTCAAAAAAGTGCGTGCAAAGGTTACTATTTTTCTCACAAAGGTTGTTTTCATGTGATGAATGATGTATCTTATACAAAGGACAGTAAATAAAATTATTTATTCAGAGGCTTCATCTCATTCATTCCTACTTCAGACTGACTACTTCAGATTTGACTTTGAGTACAAATTATAAACTTTGAGGGAATTACTTAATGTCCCTGAGTAATTTAAAGTAGAATAATTTTCTCTGCAGTACAAAATGTAATGCTAGATGCCTCTGAAAATGGGAATTACCATACAGACTTTATTCAAGGCACATGCTACTCCACACTGCTGTCAGTTGTTTTCACTTGTATGCTTCTAAGCTTTAAGAATCTGTTTGAACTCGAAGTGCTGGCTTCCATCAGATGGTTTCCATATGGGTTCATGAAGTGCAGTGTTAGAACCTGTGCATTGACTTCTTTCTAAAGGTTTACAGTTAAATTTATCCCTTGGTAGAAACTTGTAGGAGAAAGTCTTTACATAAGGCATATGTTAGGGGGAAGCACAGTGTCTTGGCACATAGTAGTGAATGCATAGCGCATCAATGGACAATACAATGCTTGCCAGCATCACTTAAAGCTCGCAGGACTTTGCAGGGGTGGGTATCAATGTTCATTGAGATGACTAGCGAGTTTGTAGCTTGCTTGCTCTGATCTGCTTTTTAACCAGGCCTTGTTTTACTCTGTGGAGTCCAGTTGTAGCCTGTCTTTCCTGAATTGCCTCTCTTTTTGATGACATACGAACATGAGGAAAAGACAAAACAAACTCTGTTCTGCATAAGTTCCATTTATGTATATGTTGATTCGTTGTTAATCATGGTCTAGAAGGTATGTGGTTCAATCCAGTCTAGCTCAGTGCGTGTGTGTATGTACATGCATACATATATATAGGCATTCAGCATTGTGCTGTTTCTGTATGTCGGGCTTGTGTGAAGAGTAATAAAGATAAAGTCTCTAAGCTGTCACACTGAATATACTTTATGTAGGATATCAGTGTGATAAAATGCAGAGCTGCACGATAGAAAGCATAGATCGTGTAAACACTCTGTCCACAACTCCATTTCACTTTGAGGTGGATTTAAACACTTCAACCCTGTGAGCACTTCTTAACCATTGCTCTCTTAAAAAAAAAAAAAAAGTCTTATAAATGTTTCCTGTGGATAATATTTGGCCTTGTGCCAGTTCTGTCATGTGACATAGTGAGTGGAGAGTCAAAGATGCAGGAATTTTATTACTTTGGAAATGGGAGAATACCCACTGGAGGGTGTCTCGACGGGCTTAAGGACTCATCATATGATCAATACGATCAGACAAAGCCAGTTTATTGCGCTGCAAACCCGTGTTTATATAGTTCCTTGCCATGCGATAGCTCTAATGTGATTGGACGCATGCACTGCCCACGCGCTGTTCACACGTACTTCTCAGTCTCTGATTCCTGCGACATCAGTCACGCACATCAAACTGCTCCTCAAGATCTTGTTTTTCTTGCTAATCGCGGTTAATGCAGGCCTCTGTTCCTCATTGTGACCTTGATGCCTGCTCCATTACTGGCTATCAAGGGTCAGGCCCAGAGTATCTGGAGGGCTCACCACATGGCCATGGTTCCCCCAACAGGGGGGTGCACAGTATCTTTTTTTTAGCTCTGCGAAAGCTTTACATAACCTTAAGTATGACATTTTCATATGTGATAATGTTGTGACAATTTTTAATTATTTTACCGTATTTAGTAAGAATTCCTAATGAAATGAGTCCGTTGCGTTATTACTACCTTCTTGCCTTCTGGAAATGTTGTCATTGCCTTTTCTGCCACCACCACAACAATTTTAAAATCCATTAGCCAATTTCAGCTGAATGAGACAGAGGAAATGACGATCTTGAAAGATACTGTATTGTTGCAAAATGTGTGGACATGAACAGCTGGAAGCAGTCCTTCAACATAGTACCCCAAACTGAGGAAAAGGAGAGATTATCTCTCAGCCATTATCCTGTAGCGCCCAATACTTGAAGCAGTTGGTGCATGCTTAACTTCTGTTGTAGTACGTATAGCCTCTTACCTTTATACTTTGATTAGAAAACTAGCAAATGTGTGGAGCTTAAGGGATATGAGGTGCTGTCACAGAGGTGAGCTTAGATTTCATAGATCTATGTCCTAGTGTTACCTTGAGGTAAGACGCTTAGGAGACAGAGCGTATGTATTAAATATAAATGTATGAGCAGCCATGTTTTGTTAGTCCTCCTGCTAACAGATACCACACGTGGTAAATATCTAAGCATTTTTTCAATACTTTTTTTTTTTAAACTTGGGGGAATAATTCCCCTGTTCCTGTATTTTTTTGGGGAGAACATCCTGCACAAAGGATAAGGGATGGAGGTTCCACAAGGTTAATGCCAGGGTTAGCTGAAAACACAAGGACATAGCGTCAAATTGTCATTGCCTGTGAAATGTGAGCTTGAGAGTACTGCTCTTACTCAAAATGCTAGTTGAGATAAGGGATACATTTCTATTGCTTACATAGTGTTCTATACTAATAGGTATGGTTTTTTCCACTGCGGCCAGATAGTTCAGAAGAAACTTTTAATTAGTTCTGATACAACCAACCTACTGTCTATAGGGCAATAGAATTATCTGTCTTAGTTTATACTGTTGTGGTATTTGATTTACTAAGTTTAATGAAATGCTGAGCAGTTTTGCTGTAATTTTAAATTTTTTTTTTTTTTGAATCTTAGTGAATACATGATCACTTGAGGCAGAATGCAGATTTGGATATTTGCAACTTCTTATGAGATGATCAGACTGAATAATCTGGAAAACAAAAATACTGAGCTTGATGGATGAAAAATATACCTGTAAAGAGAACTTAGGCTCATTTCAAGATTTCTCTCATAAGTGCATTTCTAAGCTCCTTGTGATAGTGGTGTATAGTAGTTTATTACTTGTGAACTTAAATATGAAAACCAGAGTTCTACAAGACTCTGCCCTCCTCATAATTTTAGTGAATCTTTATTGAGCAGGTGTTTGAAAACATCTTACGACTGCACTCCCAAAGACCTTTTTTTTTGTGCTTCTTGCCACTAGGTGGGAGAAGAAGGTTATTAAAACTACGCCTTGGTGTTACCAGCCTAGTTATCCTTAATCAGATCCACTCCTTATCTTACTATATCCTTGATTTTGGAAAAAAGGTTTTTCAGTCAAGCTGATGAGGTCTTATTTTGATTTTTTGGGATATCTTTAGCGAAAGAAACACTACGTCATGCTGTGTTGTTACAGTTCTAATGTTTCATTTCCTACAGTAGTATTTCTATAAATATTTCTGAGAAAAAATTAACAGAAGATAAATTCCATAAGGATTCAGTCTGTAGTATAAGAGATACTGCTGTGATACACAAATGATTTGAATATTCTTTTGGTTTTTTTTTTTTTACAAATGTCTTGGATAGTGTCTTGCAAACTTTCCAGAAAGGCTAGATTTGATTCTGAAGGAATAATCTTTTTAAAATACAGCCTGGTTTGTGAGAGGTGGTGCACCCCTTCAGGGGTGAAGGTTGAGTGGTGCAAACACTCTGGAGTGAAGCCTGGAAGAGAGGAATGTGAAACAATGTGAAAAACTGTATTGTTCTTCAGTACAAATATGCAAAAAGAAAGTTTTCTTCAAATAAAACTGGAGTGGTAATGTGGCCTACTGGCAGAAGTGATCTGTGTCTCAAATGCAAAGATGGAGCAACTTAGGCTGTTACGTGATGAAATCTAACACTACATGTAGTGACACTGCAGAGTTTGTTTTGTTTTGTTTTTTGTTTTGTTTGGTTTTTTTTTTTTAAGATTCTGGACAGGAATAACATTTTGCTGATGGTTTTGTATACTTTTTTATAATTTTCTGTAATGTGCAGGGTCAGATGTTAGCTAGTAAGCTCTAAATTCATGCCAGATAAAGTATGTTTTGTTTGCCATGGCTGGCATACCTACTGTATTCTCTGTTCTAGTTAACTGACTCGCATTGCTACTAAGTTAATATGTGTACTGCCCAGCACTATGATGATACCAATACTGATGAATGTGATGTTAAGTACTATGTTGCTTGCTGTTTGTCGTTCCCAGGATAAGGTGTTTTGTGCCTCTGAAAGGCACAGTACAGAATGTTTGTTGTATTTTAAATTCTGACCATGTAAAACACTTTCAAAATGCGACCAGTACAGTGCATAATCTCCTGCACATAAAATTTGAAACTATTCTTTGACGCTGCCAAAGCCATCTCTAAAGTGGACTTCATTGCATTTGATTATAGTGCATTTATAAGAATGCTATTAAAGTTTCATAGTTAACCTGCATTTCTTTTATTGATGATTCCTTCCTTTTGCTTTTAGTGAGTGTAGTTTACTACAGTGTCTCTGAACAGTGCTTCAGCAAAAGTACTGAGAAGTGCTTTAAGCCTGATTATAGAACCCTTATTTACACTGGTTGTATAAACATGTGTTCATACAAATAGTCCCAGTGAGATCAATGTAACAGTTTAAACATAAAATGTATCGCAGTTAAGCCTTTTCCCCCTCTATTTGTCTATCTGTTGTAATTAGTATCAGTATTATCAGGAGAATTCAGTTCTAGAAGCTAGTTGTATCTGAGCATACTGCTTGGCACTGCTTGTTTTCTTTCCTCTGGTTTAAAACAAACAAAAGCCTTAGCTGCAGGGTGTGTGGGAAGGCTTTAAGTGATGCTTCAGGAAGCACTGTTTGTATCTGCACTAGCTGTGAACATACCAAAATAGGTTTGTGATGCATTTTCAGAAATAATGCTTTAGATTACCACTGAGTATGTGTGTAAATACCCTCTGCCAGTTATGTAGTTTATTTGCAGATAGAAATGTATTCTTACACATGTGGTAAACCAGAGCTAACTAAATTGTGTTAAAATAGCACTGAAATAAAATCTAAATTACTGTGCCTTCACTGCTGTTTTAAAATCAACCTAGCTAGACTAGTTTAGTGACTTTCTTGGAATATGTAACAGATTCTTGAGGGGAAAAAAAAAGGAATTTTCAGATGTCATCTTTTAAAAATACAAAACTACCCTTTGTAGAATACCTGTTTAGCAAGTTTAATCTTGTCTTTCATTTGATGAGTTTGCTCTCTTGAACTCGGTGACTGCATGCAATGAAGTTTATGTCTTGGTGCCATCTCTTTAAGTCTATGCAATTTAATTGGTTCACTTCCTGCTTACTGCTGAGTTTACTTCCATCAGCAAATTAAACATTTTGGAAACTGGTACTTTTTCAGTGATTTATAGCTTAAAGAATCATAGAATTGTAAGTGTTGGAAAGGACCTTAAAGATCATCTAGTTCCAACCCCCTTGCCATGAGCAGGGACATCTTCCAGTAGACCAGGTTATACAAGCCATGGTATTTATATTTAATTGTGCCTGGCACTTTAAACAATTGGTTCTTTTTTTAAAGTTCCATATTACTTTCCTAAATGTTATCAGAGTGGTCTGTAACTTCTTATGCCAGGTATCTACTTCAGATCAGTACTATTGTCAGGAGGAGTCTTTTGTAGTCTCTCTGAAACAGCTTTTCAGAAACTATTCTGTAAGTCTTCAAAAGAGCTTTTTGTCTCCTGACGGGTGCAATCTCTGAGGATTCTGCAGGGAGTGGGAATACACCACTGGCAGGCAGAATTGCCAGGCTTTAACTTGTTTCATGTTGAGTGGTCTTTCTGCTCCTGGTGACAGGTTATATCATGAGGAATGCTTTTTTTTTTTTATGAGCACCTATTGGTTAGGTTAGGGCTGTCTTCAGCCTGGAAAAGAGGTAGTTTGTGATAAGGGGCTACAAATTACTGTATACAGTTTGGATACATGTAACAGCAAAGAGAAGCTGGACGAGGGTCAACTTGTTCTAACAGGAGGAGGATGGACTGTCATACGAAGCTAGCGAGTGCCGTGCTCAGAGCGGAGAAGGGTGGTACTTTTCATAACATTGTACTGCCACTGTGTGTTTGAGAAGTTTCTGTGGGTTCGGTGGGAGGCTGGGAAAGATATTTGGAAGAAAGATAAAGTGGAGGTTTTTGAGTATATAAAATCCGAGGGGCAAAGTAACTCTTCATGCTGGTGTTCTCAAAATCTCATGCTGAACTCAGGTACTGAGAATTGGAAGAAGAAAGCTGCTAGGATTCAGGAATTGGGAAGGTCAGTCTTAGCTGTTGTGGGCTGAGTCTGAACCGTGAAATGAAGAAGTAATGGGAAGCACAGGGTGGGACATGGAGCTATGAAGGAGGACTAATTCTGGGAAAGGGCATAAAATATAAAAGCAGCTGGACAAGAAGATAAAAGGGGATGGCTGGGGATACATGATTGAAGAGCTAAGGGAAGGTAGGGAAGAGTAGACTTGGCCTGGCAAAACGTCTACGAAAGTCAAGGGAAAGAGCTTTGAGGGAAAAGAGGAAATGGAAGTAAGGCCAGGAAAAAAAAAAAAAAAAAGGAAAAGTTCAGTGGCTTCTACAGGACATTCTCTTTAGATCCAGGAATACTTTCACATTCTATTGCTGTTAGCAGGCCACCATGAAAGCCAAGTGCTAAATTTGTCTTTTGTGGTCTGATGGACCACAAAGAACTGAACTAGTATCTCATTGCTATTGCTCTTAACCTGTACTGGAGGTATTAATGCGATGAATAAAATTGTAGAGGTGTAACGGGAGCAGGATGAGATTACGTTTAGTGGTCAGTTGTGAAAAGTTAGGTTTCAGTCACTTGGCAAATATCACATAAAATTCTGTGTCAGAGGAAGTAATACAATTCCAGTTACCAGAATATCATTCAAGTTACTGAACTGTGATTACATCCCTTTGGGTGGGTGGGTCGGTTGGTTGGTTGTTCTGGATACTCTTCCCAGCTTCTGCAATAAATGCAGAAATCTTGCTGGTAACAGATTCATTCCCTGCATGCTGTCCCTCATGTGAAATGAGAGTACAGAATAAAAGTGGTAGTTCATGTGGTGTACGTAGTTCAATGTGGTGTAGGATCATATAGTCATAGACAAGAAACTAAATATGAAATATATAAGGCTGCAGAGTACTCGGTCACTTCTGAACTATGAGTAGTTTATGCCAGAGTGGCCTTTTATGTTCCTTTATTATTCTTTGATGGATCCCTTCAATCACTTCTACAGACTCTTTTGCCTCGAGGACAATAGGTGAAGAGATTGCAGTCTGTATATCACAAATCATTGGTCAAGCTAGTGTTAATCAAGTTTTCCTTAGATTGTTAAATAGATCTGGCTATCTTATTTGAATTTTTAAGTTGTTGATATAATCTGTGTAGAGTGGAAGAGAGTCAAATCTTCCTTTAAGGAACGTCATACTTCAAACTCTGCGAGGTCATGTAGTAATACTGTTCTTTGGGTAGGAAATGGTGACTATATTGTATCTATTCAGATAACTGTTGATGAGATAGTCATTAATGAAGCCTTTGGGATGTAAGATGGTTTTGAAAGTTCAGTGCAGGGTGCTGCTGAAAAGTGGGCAGCTTTGTCTTCCCAGTGCCTCTGGCTTGGTATCCCTTTTTCCAGCCATGACGTGAGTTGGTATAGACAACAACTCTATAAAGAAGCAAATAAGCCCTTTCCCCTCCCAACACTGACCCCAGATCCTCTCTCTCAGGGGGGTGAAAAAACCAACACCAAAACACCTGCAAAAAAACCTATACCAAAACAAACTTCAGTTGAATGAGTATTGACATAAAGAAGGGAACATAAACATGGACATCGGGTCAGGGAAAAGGGTTAAGTCCTACAGTTCAAGGTATCAACAAGTGTAAGGCACTTGTTTCCTTTGAAGGAAGGGGATTTTTTTTATATGCTGGAAGTTTCTTCAGACATGAGTCCATTTCCACATATTGCATCTCTGTGGTGTCAAGACTTGTTGAGATTTAGCATTCAGGATTGGAGAAGAATATCTAAACTAATGAGAAGTGGAAATTTATTTTTTTATTTCTGCACCTGTTTAATTTTAATAGAGAGGTAAATTGACTGCTTTCCATCTCAGTTAATCTGTGGATTTGATGCTTGGGTGAGTCTCTCCAGATTAATTAGCAGGTTTAGTAAATGATGTAGGGAAAGGTAATCACATTCTACATGTGTTAGGATCACAGTGCCAAGTTTTTATTTTCATCCTCCTGAGTCTACAATGCCTGAAGTGCTTAAAATTGTGATAACAGTGCTTATAAGATGTGTAATTGCATGTTACAATGGGGACTGTTGCACAGGTTACATCACAAGCATTGACTGTATTCACCCAATTTTGTGTTCATTGTAATGTGAGATGCAGAATTCCCCTCTTTGGTTATTAACACCTTCCCTCTTCGTGGTTCTTAAATGTGTTCTGAAAGCCCTCTACAGTTTTCAACAATGTCTGTTTTTTTTCTGCTGAAATCCATTTTTTTCCTGATAAGTGAGACCAGAATAACCTCCTTAAAGTAGAACTTTGACCAAAAATCTGTGCAACTTCTTTCTCTGTTTAGCTTGTGTATCAACATGTACAGCTCAAAACATTGGTTTAGCCATTACAGCCCTAAAAAATTGGATTTTAGTCAGAAGAATTGTCTGCTCTGTTTAAACTTCATGAAACGTCTATTTTTTTTCTCCACTCATGGAAAGCTAATTTAATTAAAAATAGATGGTGCTAATTGAGAAATGTAATGATTCTTTTAAACTATTAGATATACTGCTCTTAAAATAAGACATTTATAGGTAGAAGCTAATGGCTAGTTTATTAGAGCTACTAATTGTCTATTTTTTTCAGCAGCTCTAATATAACTAATTATGGTCATAAGGGCTGCATTGTTTAAAATAAATTCCAGATATTATACAAGATGAGCTTTTTGTTTTTCAGTAGGCCACGTAATGGGAGCCACCTAGCATTGCTTTCACATTTTTTGGCACTTGTGGTCTTGCTAACTTAGTTTTGATGTTCACTAAGGCCTATCACGAATAGAATTAATTGTGGATGGTTGTGTGTCTTTCAACATCTAATTAGAACATACTAATTACAAGCTGTTTTGTGAAGCCTGGTTTCCATTTGATTTGTGTTCTGTGTTCCCTGAGCCCTTCTATCTGCATTAGAGATCATTTAAGAATCTTAGGTCTTGTTAGAAGAGTGGCAGTTAAGGAGCTTGTAATTTCTGTCACTGTGAACTGAGTATCAGTCATCTGTTTCTCACAAATGGAGACAACAGGAATATGTTGAGAATTTTTTGGTGAAAAGATTAACAGTTTCTTTGCTTGCATTCATATCGTCAGCTTTCAGTAAGGTCTGTGAGCTTGCGTTTGGCATCTTAGGAGATTTCTTGAAGCAGAACATAGTCTGAAGCTTTTCACATTTGTTTAAGCTCCATTAGCACTGGTATTGAAGGTTATTTTTGTATCTAATGGTTAAAAGTTGGCAGAATCTGAAGTGATGTGTGGGTCTGAAAGGCTGAGTGTTGGGAGACATTGCACACTGGAAGAGCTATGTTTTTAAGAAATCCACTGATGCCACCTGTTACCCACTCTGGAATATTAATATTTATGATTAGAGATGTGAGACCATAAGTTGCAATGAGTAGTACCATGCAGCACATAATGCCCATTTGGAATCAAATGCTATTCACATTGTTTTTGTGTCTTCATAGCCTTAGTTATGAACTGCGTTTGCCTTTAATTTACACAATAAAACCAGACTGCATTCTTGAACTTTTACTGAATTAAATGCATGCCAATGGAGAAAGTTTTCTGCAGACAGTGCTCCCCTCTGCTATAATTTTCCACTACATATGTGGAAAAAAAAAGTATTTACATGGACAAGACAAGTAAGGACGTCTTAGAGAGTGGTAGGTGTGTTCAGTGCTTAGAAACAATTCAGATTCATGTGCAAAGAGTTCTGTTCAGGACAAGAGATTGTGATTTTTCCCCAAATACTGACAAAATCCTCCATTAATAGGGGACAATAATTGGATTATAAATAAGTTAGATACAGCTAATTGGGTACAATGTCACTGACTTCATAGTTATTTCTGTAAGTACAGCCTTTCTCTGTAAATCTCACATGACAATTGGGATTAGATTGTGCCTTGCTGTAAATTCACAGGAGCGAATGGAGCCTTTGTCCTTTCTCATTGCTAGCCACAGTGGTGAGAGTCAGTCCTAGTGATTTGCTGTTCTAGCTTCTTGGCTAGTAAGTAGAAGGTTGATGGTTAGAGGTGTTCATCCAGATACAAAAATATCGCAATGATGAGTTGTGAATAAACAGGTAAGTATACAGGTTGAAAAGATAACTCTAGTATTCTAATGTTAATGGTAGAGAAATAAAAGTACGCAATTTCATATTTATATGTTAACTGTTCTGCCCACACATGTACTTTTTCACATTAAAAGAATTTCTAGAATAAGAAAATTAGGTCTGAAATATTTTCCTTGATAGGTCACTTTTAAAACAGATTTGGCTAGTCAGTTTACGTGCCTAATAATACATGAGGATTTTTTAAGGCTAGGATTCAGAAATATTTTTCTGAATTACTTTATGTATAACAGCAGTAGACAGAAGAAGACTCTTAAATCAAGAAATGCTTACTTATACATGGTGCTCCATTTTGAGTCATAAAGGAGTTATTTGAGCTATTTTTAAGAATAACTTTTTTCAAGAACAATGTAGCATAAAATCTAGGAATATGTAAAATATTTCTGATTTCCTATAATAAATTCATACATTGCCAACTATTTTACTTAGTAGGTTTCCATATAAAGTACACTATCTTCAAGGTGAAATGCAAGTAATTTTTTAATGATCTAAAAATAGATGTGAACCATCATGATAAAATCAATTTCTCTAATATCTTTTCTTTTGATGTTTTTCCCAGTTTTTCATTTATAGAGAGGTTTGCAAATTGGCATTCATTGCTCTTTTAACCATCTTCTCCTTTAGCACTTTTTTTTTTCTTCTGGTTACTAAACTCTGTACATTTAACTTCATTTGTTTTAGTGTCTTAAATCATTGAAATAATGCACTTTGAGCAATGACAGGATACTTCTGTATCTCTTGTAAATTGGCTTAGGTTACGCAGTTAATCAGAAAACTGCTCTGTGGATATCTCTTTATATTCAAGTTTATACTTAAGCTTTATGGACACTCTATGAAGACCAAAGCTGGTTTTTTCCCTATTAATCATAAAGAAATCCAGCCTCAATTTAACACATTGTGCTGAATACAAATACATTTTTTCAATAGCTCATACTTTCAATTAACTGCACACTGAAGTGAATGTTTTTGGAGTAATAGGATTTCTGTAATGTGTGAAAACTTTGGCAGGTAGCTTTTTAATTAAGAGTGTTAATTTAACCCAACAGTTGTGAGAATGGTTAGAGTGTGTGTCATCAGGACTGCAGGAACTTTAGTTGATTATATATAGTCTTTCATTATACTTTTAAGGTTGTAATCTGACTCCTGTTGAATTAAGTGACAAAACTCATAGGATTTCACCCTGTGTGATCAAAATGTTTCTTGTACTTAAGCAGCAAGCTATCACTCTTTTTTTTTTTTTAAAAAAAAAAAAAAGAAACACTGCTGCTTCTGTTGAGGTAAGGATTTGGTATGGTGAGTTACTAACTTGATGCTTTCGTTTGCAGTATAACAAAAGGTCTTGTCTTCTGTTGGGCTGTGGGAAACCATGTAACTTGAGACAGAACAGCACGGTCTCATGACCCTGAAGGATCAGCGCATCCTGTGCCTCCCTTCTCTGTTCTCATGAGATAAGCTGTTTTCACACATCCAGCTGCAAAAGATCCTGGAAAACAGCAACTGTGAACTGGCATTCACAAAGCCACGAATCCAAAGCTGATTGGCTCTAGTAACTATTGTATTAGTATATAAGGTATT
>Ga0065711_1000703_pt1 | contig 57420 bp, 26 predicted proteins | sample Hoacrofraction12_FD_59098 | JGI IMG/M metagenome (GOLD analysis project Ga0065711, IMG submission 59098) | Hoatzin crop microbial communities from Cojedes, Venezuela - Epithelial fraction 12 v2 (version 2) | ecosystem: Host-associated > Birds > Digestive system > Esophagus > Crop | place...
TCCCTTGTCTTGCAACCGTCCGAATTATTCACAAAGAACCAAGACTTGTTTCTGACCACCTGAAGTGATAACATCCCCTACATGTTACATTTGTTACATTTACAGTTATCAGTAGCATGGAGTAATTTTTGTGGAGAGATATTACATGTAGCCTGAAAATGTATTTAGGAAAGCTGGCCGTTTGGGGCTAGCTAGATAAACATTTTAAATATCGAAGCAACTGTAGTCTTCTGCCTTAGCCAGGAGCTGCAAGATAACTTGAACAGTAAACGTGGTAAGTTAGAAATAACAAGCAGAACACTCGGTAAGTTAAGTCCCTACTTGCAGTGAAGCCAGTTTTCTGTGGGCTGTAGGCAGGCACATAGTTCTTTTTGCCCAGGTATAGATGAGTATTTATTTGTTGGTAATACAACGGAACTTAAGCATCTCCTTGTTTAGTTCTCAAATAATTTATTTAAAATTTCTATGTAATTTAATCATTAATAGCTGTCAGCTTGGATGTAGTCCTGTACATTACTTACAATCTCTGTATTTGCGAATTAGCTTGAATGGTAATTCTGATCATGAATTTCTGTTAATTCTGATGTATGGGTGTAAAATATTCTTCAAGAGCTTGTCTGTAGGGGGAAATCCGTTAATTATGTCCTGGCTGTTTGTGTGTGTCTGTATCTATTTTGCACTGGTTTAGTGTAGTTCCGAAGTATTTCAGTTTGAATGAGGGTATTATTCATCTATGGATACACATGTGTACAATTATATAAAAGTTAAGTTAGAACATCTCTTAGTTTTTAAATTGTATTTGATTCAATAGACTTGTGTAGGCAGGTTCAATATATGATACACTGTCCTAAACTGCAAATTACTTCTTAGTAGAAGAGGATCTGGTCAGTATCAGCAATATCCCATTTTTATTAATTATTTGGCTTTATAGTGTGGCATTTATGAAAGGTGCAAAAATATTTTTGCATTTTATGTTATTCCTCTTCTACTTTGTTTGGAAGAGCATATATTGCTTTTATCTCCAACCGGTAAAATCCCTGGACCAAGTTTGGAATGTGGTTTATAAAGTTACAATTACGGAAAAGGTAGATCTCAAAAGGTAATATTTTCTGCTATTGCCTTTCTCTGTTCTTTTGCAAACAATGTGCAGGTCCTTCTCAGGTATGTTTTGTTTCTGTGTTTTTGGTCTTAACAGCAGCCTAATTCAGTTAAAACCCATTGCTGCTTCAGTACAGAGCTGTAGCTATTCTGGCAGACAGTGATCTGATGAGGTGCTTCACATGTACGAAATGGCTTCACAGAGTTCTTTTAATAAATGTTTGTGTAGACACCATCAATTCTAAGAGAAATTCAAGAAGCTGAGTTAATTTTAATAAAAGCAATTAGAAGAAGGCTGTTTATGTTTGAATGGCTCTAGAGATATAGAAGATATATGGTGAAACATCTTTTCTTTTAAAAGTAAGAAAGCATTTAAAGAAATACGAAAAATAAATTGCAACCAGTGTCTTCATGGACCACTGGGTTACTACTGTCGTTGTACTTATGATATCCTTGCTGAGTTTTTTAGACTTGGAATGTAACATGACAGAAATCAGTGTTTGTTATCTCTACTGTAACAGGTGGTTTATCCTCTTGATGTGTAAACTAAACATTTGGAACATAAAGAGCAAAAGCTGAGTAAATTGACCTCTCTGCAGGAGTGAAAAGGATGATGAATCTTAAAATATTCTTATAACTCACATAATTAATTTCTATTTTTGATGTGTACTTCATCACTGTGGCCCTCGTAATCTTATAGTTGCTGGAATCAAGTGCCTTTCCCATCAGGATAGATATGCAAGGTTTTTTTTTTCTACCTGGGACTTCTTTCTTGAAGACTTACATAATAGTTAACCGCAAACAAAATAAAAATGTGATTTTAATGGTAAAATCTGTACTTTTTTTTTTTTCTTTTTTACCAGGAAGTATTAAAAAGTAGTACCTTTGCTCCTTTGAGACTTGTCAGCTTTTTTCTCTGCCTTTATGAAAATATTCATGGTAATGATAAGCTGTTGTAAAGATAATACTCATTCTTCCAGCCTTATGGGTAGTTCTGAGTTGTTTTTACAACAGAGAGAAAAGGAGAGTGAACAAGATGAGGGTCAGACACACTGCAGCTGAATTATTTGTTTTTCTTTCTTGAATGTTAGTGTGAAAGAGACAGTAAGAGCACTAGGGCTGTGGCTTACCTCCTTGTTTTAAGATTTCTTTTGATTCAAATGGAAAAGTGTGAATTAAACTCTTAGGAAAAATCTTGATTACTAATAATAAATGATGCACAAATTGTTTGGGAGGCCATCAGATGTCAGATTGAGGTGTCTTGGCATTTACTCTTCACATCCAAATTCTTTCTTGCTTAGTTACTTTCCTTTTTGTTGCAGGGTTCATTTTTTATAGGTATGTTTGTTTATAGAATGACTAGGAAGAAACATATCATTTACATCACTGTTTAATAAGGGACATTAACGTTATTGATGTTGCTATAACTTCCATTGTATTGTTACTCCATGGAAGGACTAAGGACTGACTAAATTTTGACTTCTGGAAGTGAATGTTGTAAAGTCTGGCTGTTGAGTACTTGAAAATTTTTTGTCAAAATTTCTATGGTAATATGGTATCACCTTTGTTTCACATACATTCTACTAAATTTTAGCTTGATGATATTTAGGTAACTACAGTGTTAAAGAAAAAAGGTAAACTGAGGGGAGGGGTGTCAAAAGCTAACAAACAGCACATTACACAGCATTAAATTAATAATCCTGGAATTGTATTCTGACTTGGATAATGTACTGTCTTTATAGGGTGGTACCTTGAAACATTAGGGTCCATTAAACTACACTTTTTAACATTGTGCAGAAACAGATTATTGCACAAAAAAACTTCCAGCCAGTGTAGCATAAAATGGCCACATTTTACAGGTCATTTTCTGTCTATAATACCCCCCCTCAGCAGAGCTTCATCTTCTCTAAGTTTAGAGCAGTCCAATTAATACATACGATTAATAAGACGTCAGCATACTTTAATTTGGAGGGGAAACAGCTAATTTAAAGTTAAACAAAATTTAAGACTTAATTAATGGACAATGAGAATATTCTTGTAAGAACTTGGTTCATAGATTTTGAGCTAGTTGTTTTTCAGCCATCATATGCATCTACATTATCTGAACTTTTTATTACATAAAACCAGATGGAGCAGTTTGGTGTTGTATAGAAGGTATCAGCATGTCTTTTGATACATTTTTGCCTGCTTCTTGAAGGTGTTTTGTATTAGTGGGGAACTTTTCTGTGGTTTCTTCTCCTTCCCCCTCCTCACCAATCTTAAAGACCATAAAATATTATTTATGTTATAGCAGCAGTTCTCAGTTGAGACTTGCAGAATACTTGTGTTGCTGTTACATTGCACCTTTTCTTCCTTTTAATTTGTGAGTGTCACTACAAGCAACCATATCTTTTATGAAGAATTGTCTAAGCTAAGGAGAGACAACATATGGCTAGTAACTTCTAAAATGAAAACAGTGACAGGAAGAGACAGCCAGGAAGAGTAAGGATAAGGTACTACCAAAGCCTACAGCAGATTAGAGCAGAAACCTCAGAGCTGTACAGTTTCCAATGGTGTGGTGCAGCTACTGATAGGAAAGAAAGGCCTGCAAGAGAAATTGCAAATTGGTTTTATTGATAATGGTGTGTTACAAGTTTGCCAAGTCTTGTAGCCCTGTAAGAGTCTTCAGCAGGTGCGAACTGTGAGAAGCCTGGTGTCTGAGGTGTTAGAGGGGAAATTTACAAGACAGTCTTTTTTCAGAGATGGTGAAAGTGGTAACAAAGCTTTAGAACCTTTTTTTGCGATTTGTATTTAAGACAGATGGCTTTCAGTTCTTCTGGACTAGTTATTTCTACAGAAACAGAGAGTTTGGATGATTGCTTTACGGTCAGATTTCTCTGTGCAGGCAAAGCACTCCAGCAGCTGTCACATTTTAGGCAGCGCACAGAGCCCTTCATGTCTGTTCTCTCTGCAGCTTCCAATGATGACTGTTTCTTGTGGGAAGGCACTGGGACCCTCTTATTCTTAAGACACAGATAAAGCTAATGAAGTTCACAATATCACACAGAGAATACGTCAGATATTAACAAACGGACATTTTTTGAGGCTTACTGATAAATAGTATAAACCTGTAGCATTTAATACGCTACAAATTATCCCTGTATATTCACATTTGACAAGAGTATACTTTCTCTAAAGAACATCACCTTTCTGGTCAGTTTCTTAAATGGAAAGACGTAAATTCTGTTAGAAGAATTCTTACTTAGGTTCTTACTTGGAAGTAATGACAAGTAACAAACAGTAGTAACTACTGCAAGACATGAGCTGCACCTTGGTTGTGGAAAAGAAGTGTGAGAGCTTATTGCATGTCTGTTATAAAGCAGTGTGATTAAGTACGGGAACATGTGTGATTAAGTATGGGGACATGTGTGCATGCTTTGCTTTCAGCTCGGTCGTGATCCAGTGGATAGAGCAGTAGCCCTGTGCTTGGGAGGTCTGGGTGTTGGGCTGCTGAGCACTTCTGTAGACTACAGAATGGCATTAAGTCCTGTTGATGGCTTCTGCCATCCATAAATATCAGTTTACCTCTTCTTACTGAGAATGTTTGTAAGAATGAGAGAATACACACATTGAATTGGCAAGGTGCCTTGAAAGTAAATCTTCTGATTACTGTTAAAGCTTTGAAAAAGATTGTATTTTCCCTAAACAGGTTTTTAAGCAATTTAACGTACTTACTTTGACCAGGGGAAATTGTTACTTGTGAAAATGGAAAATGGATAACTTTGCCTACCTGGTTCTGCTTGACAATAGACATATGTGTGTGTAAAGTCCATTGTTAGCCCTATGAGCTCACCCCTAAGCCCTTAAAGAAGTGCATTCATGAACCCAGCTGCTCTGTGTTAACTTAAAAGCATCGCTTCATTCAGGTCCACTTGGACACCACATAACTTGGCAGCCTTTCCATCTGCTGTGCTGGGAAAAGAAATCCTTTCATAAAATCAGATGCAAGGATGTTAGGAGTCCTACTGTGTCTTCACTAACCTGTATTTGTAAGATGCATCCCACCTAAAGCTGTTTGAGGTGCAGTAATCAGTTTTATGTAATAGAACAGAGAAAATACTGATGTTGTTGCATTTTGAGCTGAAGGGGCTTTCAGGCTTACCTTTCAGAGACGTTGAACATACAGAGAGTTGAGCATACACTGCTGTATGCACTTAAGACCATAAGGCAGACAGGGATTTTGGCAAATCCCTTTTTTGGGTGTTGGGTTTGGCATGCCATTGATTGGGCCATTGGCTTTTATGAATCCTCATCTAGCACGTACCTCTATCCCATCTGATTTTCAAGGAGCTGCCACTGTATAACATTGCTTACATCATGGATCCTAATTCTGAAATCAGTCTTGTAGGTGTCTCCATGTGCAACCTCCTGGTGTCTTAAGTTCAATTACAGAACTTGCTTCAGCATGAAGAATAGATACAAATGTATTGGCAATTTTGATTGCTATTATCTAAAAACCTGGGGTTTTTGACCACTGAACAGTACACTGAAGTTGAAAAATCACAGAGCTAGACAGTTGTATATTTATATACCCTAAGAGAATCTTTCCTAATCCTTCCAGTACTGTGTGAAAATCAGTGGAAAAAATGAAGATAGAAGTGCAGATTAAAAACAAAAGTTTGTTTGTTGAAACATTAAAGACAACAAATCTATCATAATTAGGATTAGATATCCACCTTTTGTGAATTCAACTGGAGACCATTTACCAGATTTTTTTTGAGTGGTACTTACTAAAATTTTTTGTATCAGCTGTTAAGATAGATGTTTGTGGAAACCACATGTGAAGCAGCATATCTTCTTTTTCTCCTTCAGAAAGACTCTGTGGTTTCATTCACATAAATAATTTCTTTCTTCTGTCAGTTGGTCTACAGAAACAGTGAAAGAACTTTATTTCAAACATGCTGTACTAGAGCAACGTAAGTTCTTGCTTCATGCAATAACTGTATCTTTCTGTCTTCACGATAAGACTCATCAGATGTAATTTAATTGCTCTGTCATTTGCTGGTTTTATTCTGGAGCGAGTCCAGAGGAGGGTTATGAGGATGATGAGGGGACTGGAGCATCTCTTCCACGAGGAAAGGCTGAGGGAGCTGGGCTTGTTCAGCCTGAAGAAGAGCAGGCTGAGAGGGGACCTTATAAACGTTTATAAATATCTCAAGGGTGGATGGCAAGAGGATGGGGCCAAACTCTTTTCAGTGGTGCCCAGAGACAGGACGAGGGCCAGTGGGCACAAACTGAAGCACAGGAAGTTCCGTCTGAACATGAGGAAGACCTTCTTCCCTCTGAGGGTGACAGAGCACTGGAACAGGCTGCCCAGGGAGGCTGTGGAGTCTCCTTCTCTGGAGATATTCAAGACCCGGCTGGACAAGGTCCTGTGCAGCCTGCTGTAGGTGACCCTGCTTTGGCAGGGGGGTTGGACTAGATGATCCACAGAGGTCCCTTCCAACCCCTACCATTCTGTTATTCTGTGATTAACTTTCAAATTGGATAAAGCAAACATTGAGACCTCTACAAAATAGAAGTCTTTGAGGTCGAATAGCACTTCCTGATTTTCCTACTGTAATGGTGGGTTTTTATCAATGTAGAGTTAAGCTTGTCATCCACAGAGAATATTCAGTCATGTAGCTGTGAAGATAAGGAAGTCATTTTAGTTTTGAAATAGTTAACCTGTTGATTAATTTCAGAAAGTATTTGGTTCTTTACAATACTATATTCTGTTGAGTAAATCTTCCCTCATGTATACCTGCATATTTTATTTATTGATTTCACCTAGCTTAATTTTGTATTGTTGACCAATTGAAAATAAAGCTTTTCAATAAATTTTAATGTTACTGAAATGTATTTCTGGGAACGCCCACTGTTCTGAGTGAATTCTGGAAGCCTTAAAAAAGCAAAAGCAACAACAAAAAAATCTACCTTAGTTTTCAGCTGCAAATTTGCTGCACAGCTAAATGATGTTTGAAGTTGCCTGTTGTTGGGTCCTTTGTGAATGTGAAAGGAGTCTCAGTTCTAGCGTCTTTGCAGTAGTTAGAATAGCACTTTAAATTTTTCCCTTCTCTCCATTTCAAATTAATTGTTCACAGTCTGACAGTATTATTACCTTAGGATAATGTGATCTTATGGTGCTGCTACTATAGGCTAAAGAATATACTATAGGCTACTATAGGCTAAAGAATAAGACAGCTGGAGCAGCTGACCATTCCAAACATTGGCCTTAGCTTATGCTATTTATCATTGAATGTTGTTGTAACTCCTATAATCTTCTCTGTGAATCCACCATACTGTGTAGAAAAGCAGACATAGAAACATTTCCACTACGCAAAGCTGCAGAAGCTTGTTCTGCTGAATTCAACAGTAATCACTGAGATTCAGGTGGAATCTGCTTTAGTGAAAAAAATGTTCCCTGATCTATGTATTTTTTCCTCTTTGAAATACAAACATCAAGAAGAGAAGACGTTCAGCAGTAATTATCATGTAGTGACATTTTCTTTTCACTCTTGTTCATCCAGTGTTTTTGCTCCAAGCATATCCTACTTCAGATCATACTAATCAGTAGTACAGAGATACAGTACATATAGATAGACCCTGATACAGAAAGAGTACTGTTTCCTAATGAAAAATGTTGACTCATTTGTACTTTAATCTGCACTTAATATAATTTTTCATTCTTATGAAGAGTGAAAAATGAGCAGGAAATTGTGAAGGCAACTAGGTTTGTCTTCATAAGTTCAATATTGTTTGGTTTGAAGTGGCAAATACACTTACGTACATGTGCATATATGTATCTTTATCTACCAATAATAAAGGTGAAATATTGGAAATATGAAGCAGATAGCAACTGTGAGCTACAGTTAGTAAAGAAGATGAGATTTAGTAGAACTTACTGAAAGAGCCGTGTCGCAGATCTTAGGTTCTTAAACGTAAATAGAGATGATCTTCTCTAATGTATACTGCAAATCAGAAATCTGTGTTATCTTTTTAATTGTTTGTTGGTTGTTGTTGTTCTTGTTGCAACAAGGAAAAGGCATGTTGTTTTAAAGGCATGTTCAGATCTTCTTCTGAACAAATAGTTGTTGCCAACACAGCAAAGTGAAAAAATGATTTTGTACATCAAGAAACATTTTGCAAATGAAAAACACTGTAGATTGTTATGAACCTTAGCTATCTAAGAAAGCTATTGGAAACAGGACGGTTGGAAGGGAATTGGACTTTTAGAAGTTGGCTATCCAGTAGCTAGAGGATATTGTTATTTTTAAAATTGGTTAAATCCAGTGTATGTTTTATGTGTTACTGGGTACACAGGTGTATTCTGGATTCTCTATTACTTCTAGTTTTATTGTTTCTGATTGATTTGCCATGTGGATGCTGCAGCTGTACTGCATTTATGACAGCAGGCCTGGCCATTACTGCAGACACTAGAGTGCAGATGATGCACAAGAAATGCAGGCAGTGCTTATCAGTGACGACCACCTTCTGCTGAAAGGGAGGTGATGAATTCCCATACTCATAAGGTGTCTGAATTTGATAATGGGACTAGAGGAATAAAAATTGCTTTTTATTTTTGGGATTCTGCAGCAGTACCTATTTTTGCCGGTAGAGTTGAGGGGGTAGAGGGGCGTGTATGTGTAAGCTTCACTCCTGTTAATGTGGTATTGTATCGCCAAGTCGTTTTCTGAGATGTTGGAGAACATACTCTTTGGGTTGTGCAAGAAAAGAATACTTACTGTGTAAATGAGGCTGTTAGTCTTCCAGGTAGTTTGTGGCTGCCTTGGTGCATGTGCGTGCGTTCACATACACACTGTGGCTGGCTGCCAGGTGCCCACCCAGCTGCTTTTTCACTGCCCCTCCTCAGTGGGACGGGGAGAAAATAAGGCAGAAAATCTTGTGGGTTGAAATAGACAGCGAGGTCACTTACCAGTTAGGGACACGGGCAAAACAGACTCAACTTGGGGAAAACCAATTTTGTTTATTGCCAGTTAAAAATACCATAGGATGGAAAGAAGCAAAGACAAAACTAAAAACACCTTCCTGCCCCCATCCCTCAGTCCCCTTTCTTCCAAGGCTCAACTTCAGTCCTTTGTGCCTGACTCGTCTGTGTCCTCATTCCCCCTAGAGCACCGTGTAGATAGCAGAAATGTTTGTGTTTTTGGCTGTTGGGATTATGTTGGCTCCAAAATTTCTTCTGATTGCAAAGTAGACTAGCTTGCTTTGTTTGATGTGTTTTATTACTTTGCTGGTAAGTATCAGCCTCTACCATTTGCAACAGGTATATGTATTAGTCACATTGTGTGTAGAATAAATTATACATATTTTCCCTTCCATTTTGAGTGGGTGTGCTTTGCTATTTTTAAATTACCTTTGCTGTTTCTCATACTGGGAGATTTTCCAATGGCTGTTAAGTGAATGATTTATGAAACTTTTCAGTAGCGTTATTGATGAAAAAATTGTCACATAAATTTAATTATTTCTACTGCCAAGTTTTCAACATAATTGCTTCAGTGATATTGTGAAATAACCATCTAAAAATCCATCATATTCTATTTACTGCTCAAAGCAGCAACACAAAATTGAAAACATTCTATCATCTCTGTAATAAATCTAGTTACATGGGGCCTAGGTTTATTCTAAGTGATGATAAAACTTAGAATTTGCCTGCTAGTTTAAAGAAAATTGCGATGTAATATTTAAATATTTTTCACTCATGTAATATGAAATATTCAATGGGGAGAGGGCATTTGTTCCTTCAGCTGATCTACTGTGAAAATTTTTAATGTGTACGTTCATCAAATGGCAAAAGTGTTTGTTTGACGAGCAATGCTTCCTTTCTGGCTCGAAGTGGTGCTTTGATATTAATTTAGAGTTGATTAGTCTAGGATAGCAATGCTTTCTCAACCAGTTTTAGCACATACAAAAAACACTAAACTGCTAAAGTAAAATCTCACCAGCATAGATATGACTGTGTCTCGTTGTTTTGGTAAAATAAGATTAGTATTGCCCTTTAAAATATATATGTTCTTGAGAAGTTGGTACTGAATTTTACTGAGCTGAAAATTTATGCTTTAGACTTTAACTCCTGCAAATAGAGTATTAAAAAAAAGGATGAAGTTGTTCATTTGACTATGTAGATACTATATTCAAAAGTATGTTGCACAGTTGCATTTGAAAAGGTGTCAATGTGAAGATTGACCGTACCAGCTTAATTTGTTCCCCTCATTCATGTGCATTATGGTACAATTTCCAGTTTTATATCCATGTACTGTTTTACCTGGATACAGGAAAAATAATGCTTAGGAAATAATCAGATGGAGCTCCTGCCAGTGGAACAAAGGATAGCACATAATGAGTGATGCAAGTGACTGCAAGCACAAAATAGGTTTATACCCAAAATTAATATAAACCTTATCATTAATTTCTCTGCCATAGTTCTTCCTTTATAAAAGAAAATTATCAACTTACTCTCTTAAGGCATATCAAAAAACTGCAGATTTCTCCATTGTACTTGCTGAGGATAATGTGGTGTAGGTTAATAAATACGGTTTGAAAAAAGTAATTTAAATGGTGTACCAAATGAATATCTATGATTATAAATATCAAGATTCTATTTCCATGGTGATAAACTAAGAATTTCTATTCTCTGACTCTTATCACTCACATCTCAGCCTGAATCCCTCCAACAGTGGTGTTGCCTTGCCAAGAAGCGAGATTCCTTGTATCTTCAGATTTCTCCTTTGTACATCAAGGTGCGTAACGTTCCCTCTTCTTCCCTCCACACCTCACCTTTTTTCCCTCTGTTTTACTAGCAGCAAATTATTTGGTAGTTTAAGCCAGGCAACAGGGCTGCGAAGCCTCAGAGGAAACTGAGATAAGTGTATGGGGGAGAAAAAAGGAAATTCTGGAGCCTGAGCAGGTGGTGAAGGAAGGGAAGGACTCTCCACATAGGAGCTGTAGGAGCTACACAGAACAGGGAATGGATTTGGGAAGCTAGAGCTCTTGTTGCATGTCCTCAGTCACCTACGGGGAGAGGAAAATACCTGTCACAGATTGATTGCAGGGTGAACTATGGCTTGGGAGTGTCTTTAGAGATCTTTTATAACCTACAGTGGGACAGTGGTTTTTATTTTTCCTGTGATTTTATTGTTTGCTTTTTCTGCAAAAGCTAACTATTCTTCGGTGTGTGTGAGATGTCATAGAATGTGAGTTCCATTTCTGTCGTGTGTACAGTAGTGTGAGTAGACCCTGAATATAGCTGTGAGTACTCTAGCAGAGAGCTTGTTCTTCTGTAAGATGCCCCTCAGCATGTTAATTTGCAGGAACATTACTGATGTATTTTAAAGCATGGCAGCCACACTTTCCAGATTATGAACATTTCAGTGCAGTTAGCAGCCTTATTATGAAATATTTGTAAGTGATGTTTTACCAGAAGAGAAATTTTAATGAGTTTGGAACATATCCAGGAAGAGAGTGGTGGGGTTTTGGTTTGGATTTTTTAGGGGGGGGAGGGGAAGGTTTGTGGGGAGGGGGCTTTTGTTGGATTTTTTGGGGGCTGGATTTTGGTGTTTTTTCATTTTAAACTTTCTTGTTCTGTTTGATTATGCATACATTTTTTATTTTATCTCACTTTTGCTGATTCCAGCTTCTTTTGATACGTAATTATTTTGAGCTTTCTCTGTTTTGTATAAGTAGTGATAGTTGATTAAAAGAGAAAAATTAGCAGATAGTATTGCAAAGGGAGAGGTTCAAATGAAAGTGACTGAATTAACTGTCTTGTAATAGTGTCTTGATCATGAGATACGGGATAGTTGTATTAGTAGCTGAAATTGTGAAAATATTTCTTTAAGGTCTGCCTCTTCATAGTAGATGAGAATATTGTCTAAGGCCTCTCCTATAGCTTGAAGAGCAAAATATTAATTATATTCCTGAGAAGTTGTATAATTTTATTCCTCACAAAATTATTTGAGTTTTGCATTCCAGAATTCGTTTCTACGGCTCTGACATTCACATGTGGCTGTACGTGGGTTCTGACAGAAAGGTGAATTTTGTGCTTATTATTTCCTAAAGTATTATAAGCCATCTTTAATAAGATATTTTTAGTCTTGCAAGTGAGCTTAATGCAAATAGTCATCTGATTCGTAACTCAAACCTACCTCTTTTCTCCATCCTCTCCTATCTAGGAATAGTTTTCTTGGGTTTCGCTCTTTGATGAAAAGGCTGAAATGTTGTGCTAGTATGTTTATGCTAGACTGAGAGTCCACTGAGTTTTCCATAACCTGCAGTCTAATGATATTATTTTTGTAAGCTGAGGTACAATAGGAAAATACACAAAGAGGGAAGAAGAAATATAACATGTAGTAGGCATCAAAATTTATGTTATGGAGCACCTGAAGTGATTTTGGGCAAAAATTTTTTTATTATGTTTTATATAAATTACATGAGGGAAATAATAGCTGGTTTCTTCCCAAGTATGTTGTTAGGCTAAAAGCTAATGTTTGTAAAGTGGTTTGAGATCCTCACATAGAATTAGCATCCGACATGCAAATAACATTGAAAGCAGTGTCTGCTGTAATTAATCTAGTAAGATTGTTGGTCAGTGCTGTTTCTGGTGTCAGTAATGGTCTGTGTCCTGCTAAAGTAATGTAATAGGTCTCATCAGCACATCGTGAGAATATTCAAGTGCAGATATTCCAAATAAACTGCCCTTTGGAAATTCTCGGTATGTATTCTCTTTACATTTAGAACTAGATCATAGAGGGCAAGAAGAGAACTATGCTTTCTTATTTGAAGAGGAATTGCATTCTTGGTCTAGGAATTGTAGAAACGTGTTCTTACTTCTTTTATCAAGACAAAGCAGTATTTGCTATTTTCACACTCAGTTGCTAAAACCTCCACTTAAAAAGAAGTGATAGTTCATCCCAAGCCAAAAAATACGTAGAGTTCATGCCAAGCCCTAGCGGGGGTAGTGGATATCTTAGGAAAGTAAACCTTTTTGTAGTGCAGTTCTGTTAACATACTTAGGTTTTCATTGGCCATGTTTTTACTTGAATCTAGATACTTACTTGTTGCATCTTCAATAATACTCAGTTAGTTGTCTTAACTATTTTAAAACCCTGTTAAATAAAGCCTGTAGATTATCTATAGAAAATAGCCTTTTGTTTTGGGTGATTCCTTATATCCATTTTATGAAATGCAGGGATATAATGTAATGTAATAAAAATGGTGTGATATATCCTATTTTGTTACCTTTGCAAATGGAAGTATCCTATGAGGTGCAGAGTGGTACTGGAGTGTATATTATCATATATGTCATGACTATGTATGTACTGAGAATAGTGAAAGATCTTGCGTGATGAGACCGTAATAAAATCGCTTTATAGTTTTAAGTTATTCATATAGTTAAGCAGTGAAATTAACTAGAAGATTGTGAAGAGACATTAAAAATGTACATGCATTAGCGATTGTAGCCAAAGCAAATTTGTCTTATAGCTAGATAATAATTAAGTATCTTAAGAGATCTAGCTAACTTGGCCAGATAATTCTCTACGAACAGGCAACCTTCACAGTTGTCTCTTTAGGGTGATATATCTTTCTCAGCATTTTGTGTCGTTTTCAGTCTACAGTAACAGACTTTGTTTGCAGTCCATCTTCTTTCAGTTTCCTTTTCCTCTCTCCTCATACTTGTGTTTCTGCTGTGTTTGTTCCCACTGTTGCTTGATATGCTTTTTCTCTCTGCCATCCCAGGCTCTGGTAAATACACTCTTCATAATGGCAGGTGCTGGTCTGGACCAGCTAACATTTTTTTACATTTATCCAAACTGATGATCTGGAAACCTACTTTGCCGGCATTCCAGGAACTCAGGTTAGCCTCATTCTCTTTCTGTTTTTTATTGATGTGGAATTAATCAAAGAGCCTGTTTTATGTGGTATTCTGTGTTTCTTAATTATCGTAATTTGTAACCGCTCTTCAGTTACTTCCGTGTGGATTCTTTCCTTTGCTCTCCCATCTTCTGATACTGGAGTGAATATCACATTTCACTACTTATTATAGGGTTTATGTTATTAATTCTGCTATATTCTGTGGTTTTTTTTGTCTTGAATGTTACATCAGTAAGCATCAACTGGAGACAGAGAATGATTACAGCTGGGACCGAAAATTCAATATTTATCTGGTACCTGATATCTTATTCTACTTTCTTCACAAGTAAGAACTTTCCCATAAAACTTTCGAACTTGCAATACATTTTCAAATCATATATTAATCAATTTCAAATGATATATTAATGTAATTTATTATATAATAGAAATGATCTGTTATTTGACTTATATATTAATTAAGTAGTATATTAAATGTCTCCATGCAGGAGACTATTTCCTTGGCAGGGGAGGTAGATGGTGCTGTGCTGTGCAGATCCTTGCTTCCAGAAGTGAAGGAAGAAACGTGTCTCCAAGGCTAGTTAGATCCATTAGCTTTCATGTTGACTTCACGCAACTACCTAAGAACCTACATTTCATATATTGTATAGATTTTTCTGTTCTGATTTTAGTGCATAAACTTCATTTCTTGTTGTATTTCCCTAACTATTTGACTGCATACAATCCATAGGCATTATATTTTTATTAGCTGTCTCCCATTAGTATTGTCTAGTTTTTTGCACATTATGAGGAAACACTATTGTCCTGTATGTGCCTTCTATGTGTTATCTTCGGTGCTACATTTAGCCAAACAGTAGATCTCACTTTCATGCCCTTCTATATTGGACAGACTTTAAAAAAAAACAAAACACACCTGCCTGTGTGCAGTTGGAAACAGTTCTGAATAGCTAGATGAGGAAGGAGTGCAAAGACAGAAAGTTCAATGGAAAAGGTTAAGATGAGCTGAACTTTGGAAAACTTGTAAAGTCAGACATGAAAGGGAAAGGGTTTAATGAGTCTGACTGTCTTCCTATAGGTTTGCTTTACAATACTTTGTGGGTGAGGAGGGAAGGAGGTTTTTGACTCTCTGAAAAAGAAGTTTCTTGCTTTGTGTTTGACTCTGCACTATTTACTCTGTCCATGAATGTGATGGGTGTATCAGGATGTTGAGAGCTCTCACCCTCTTTTGAGGAGGACCAGAGCTCAAGTTGTTGGAAGAGAAGTTGTTTCAGAATTTCTTACATATGAGTCTTTACACATCTTTGATAATACAAATGACTTCCCGACTTGAACAGTAGGAGTACCATTAATAATATGGAAGCGTCGTCTAGGAGATAACTAATAGATTTTGTTTTAAGAGTGCTAATACGGTTGGCTGATAACTTCAGATGAGTGAAGGTCCAGTTTTTGTCTCGTGTAATTCCTGCACGCTCACTGCTATAATTTATTGTTACTTCAGATCTTTTTTCTGAGACAGATTTAGAACCAATTATCTTTCCCCTTCTGTGCAAAGAATTTGCAGTGGTATTGTGTTTCGCTTTCTAAATCTACCTTTGGGTTACAGTTGCTTGGCTTATCTGTGCCTTTGATGAAAAGAGAAAAGACAACTAAGTTTAGTAAGCTATGGAACACTAATTCAACTCTAGCAAAAGGGGAAAGGATAAATAGTGTTTTCTTTTGATTCACAATGGAAAAAAATAGATTTTATACATTAAAGGGCTGTACAATTCTTTTATGTTATGCTTAGACTGTGCGGTTTGAACAGATTACAGTAATAATAATAAGGACTTCTAACACGTCTGGGTTTGTTTTTTAAAATTATTTTGTCAGTCTATGGGAATAATATTTTTTCAGATAGAATAATACTTTCATCAGTTGATAACTTTATTTGAAAAGCTCTCGTGCTAGCTGAAATAAAATGGTGGAAGTCAGTAAATTTGAAACATAGTGCTGTAAGTTTTTTAAGATTCGGCAAATCTATCCAAAGCTGCTACATGGATTTAAAAGCTTAAAAGTCTAATGTAACTAGGAACTTATTCCACAAGAATTGAACTAAATTGTGTGACCATGGATATTTGAGTTTTACAATGAGTTATGATAGCAGAAATATAATTATAGCAGAATTTTATACTAAGCCTTATCTGTGTTATGTTCAATATCAGTTCTTACAAATTCACAGTTGCTTCGCTTTTCATTATAACTTAATGTTTAGTTTCTTGCGAAGTAATGCCTTACCTCACCAGCTGACTGCTTGAAATGTTTGTTTTGTTTAGAGCCGTGATTATGCCATTAAAGACACTTTTGGCATCTTAATGGTAGTGCAATGTTCTCTGGCAGTTGTTATATTTTACTAAATATTACTGGAGTAGTGTTTGGAGTACTTGCCTTAATATAGTAGAATATACTAAAGTCATTGAAGTAGACTGAAATATCTTCTCCAATTTTATATAAATTTTTAAGGTTTCCAAAATAATTTTGCAGAATACATTCTTAAGAGTATTTCACATGCTAAAAATGCAGTGTACATTACAGTTGGAACAAAATGGAATGTACTATTACTATCTAATAAATACAGTCTTTGAAACATTAAGAGGAACAATATTTATTATTAGTTATACCCAGTATTTGTATATATGTCCAGACAGTACACTGAAGGTTTCCTTGCTATAACTCTTAAGGCTGGTCTTTCTATCTGTTATTAGGAAGAGCTTTTACCATTCACTAGAGTTTATACCTTGTGTTAGGGCTTATAACATAAATGCTAAATATTAAATAGGAATTAATCTGGACACTGTTCTACTTTTAAGTAAACACAAAACCTGATGCTAACAGAACAATGATGTTTATACTTCAGGATTGTAATCTATCCCTACAACTCCCTTATTCCAGTAGTATTGTGATATTTTACTCCGATACAGTCTGTTGGCTTGTAAGTTCTGACACCTGTGAATTGCGTATCCATTAAAGAGGAAAAAATTTCTCAAGTTCTTGAACCCTATTTCCAGTCTAAAAATAAGTTCTCTTCAAACTCATTTTTGTCTTTAGTTTTCATGTTATTTTCTCTGTGTGACTTTCTTCTCCATAAGTTCTGTACAAGTAGACATGCAAGTATACCTGTACCAACTTTATGTTCTGTGACAGTGCTCCATATCACTGGCTTACATTTAACACATTTTGGACAGTTACTAATGTTTGTGTGTTTAGTGATTCCGTGCTAGAACAATATGCGTACTTCAGCTATAGATCTACCAGGCTGAGATAATTTACTTTTCTGATGACAAAATACATGAGGTCACTTCAACACTTGACAGTAGAAGACTAGGAAAGAAGTTGTCTTTTTTTCTCTTTTCTTCATTGTTTGATGGTTGGTTTTTGTTTGGTGAAGTACTGCAGAAAAAATACTGAAGAAATTTATAGATGGAACCATACCTTTGCGAAATGCAAGTCAAGGGTTGCAGTATTGTGTGGGAACAGACATGAAGGGTTACATGTGACTTCAACTTTGACTCACTCGATTACTAAAATGTGACAGCTAATTAGAAAGGCTTTTGTACATTTTTTTTAACTTAATAGAATAAATCACGATCTCTAGGTATTTTACTTATTTTAGAGCTTCAGATGAAACCCAACCCAACCAGCCAAACAACCCAGCCAACCCCAAATCTAAGTGTTAGACTTTCTCAGTTGCTTCTGGCTTGATTGTGCTTTGCTTACTTATCCAGGACAGTCATGTGTTGCTTTAGTCAAACCTTACTGCAATATTTGTACAGATAAAAATTTGAACAGGTGGTTGTTAGTATCAGGGATTTTGTCATTATTGCTTCTGTTCTAATGTAGGTCTAGTTTAGGCAGTGATGCACTCATCTGTGTGTTTAATATGACTTCTGAGTTTTGCTGCATTTAAAATTACATTTTTCAATAAACAGTCTTTGTAATTTTAGACAGCTTGATTTATGGGGTCATCTACCAGTAAAGCAGAACATACAGTGAAATAAAGCTTCCAAAACATACGGGTCTTAAGTCTAGTTTCTCACTATGTGTAAAATCCTTGTAGAATCTCAGGAAGGTAGACAGCAGCCAAGTGGAATAACCCTTAAGGAATCCTTTTTTATACTCCCATGTTATGTATAAAAGTCACAATAGTAGTGAGGGATTTCTATTTATTATTTTGTAATGCAACTTGAGAAGTCTGATGTGGTTGCCTTCTGTGTTGAAAGCATTTTATGAGAGAGGATTCACTGCAAATAAATTTAACAATCTTTCAAAAATCAATCTCAGTTTGTAGGAATATGAAACTGCTGATTAAAAATAGTACAGGGTAAATATCTCATGTATGGAATTTGAAAAATATTTTCAGGTGGCAGGAATACCAAATGTCAAATCTGAATAAAGAAATAGAGAATTTTAGTTTGGGTACTGTGAGTAATATCATTGGCTTAGTACAAACTATGTTGAAGAATGGAGGTAGATTTATTTTCTCTTCCTTCACAAAAAGAAAAGTTAATAAATTTTACGGGATTTACAACAGCTATAATGATGCTTGAAGCCACTGTGCGGAACAAAATACACACTGGCCCAGCAGACCATGGAAGTAGTGGGAATCACACAAGCAATGAACAGTGTTGTGTTTTAGGAGAGACTGAAGACAATACTGTATGCAATAGCTACTTTTGCAGATTTTCAGACTTGTGATTGGAACTGATGTGATATAGCCAATCTAACACACAATTTCTTCAGTATAACATTGATACCAAACCATATTCTCTCACAGTTTCATGACCACAATTCATTTTAATGCAATATTCTGGCCTATGATTGTTGCGAGGTGAATGGGGATGTGACTGGTGTTTTCAGGAACACACTCTTTTATATGTTTTCCCCTCATATTTCCTTTTTAATTGTATCAGTACTGTGAACAGGAAAGGAAATCATGGAGTCTGCATATAAAGAATTAAAAAGATGAATGAGTAGAAATAAGTGGAAGAAAAAATGGTTTGTCAGGTACTTGTCCTAATAGAGGAAAATCTGTTAAAAGAAGTGTCAGAGAGAGAATCCATCCAGGTAGGAATAACAGTGAAAGGAATAAAGGGTTAGTGGAACAAGCAGTAATCTGAAACAAGGAATCTGAAGTGGAGAGAGTAGCCTCAGGATAGGAAAGGCAGCTGGTGAGAATAGAGAGAATCAAATTAAATGACAGTACATCTAATGAATATAACAGGAACTAGTGCAGGATAAAAATGCAATTAAATACTGAAATAAGTATCTTCAGATGGATTTAAATATAAGTCGTTATGGTGAAATAACACAGTTTTGTACCTATTTGTAAACCCTTGCTGATACATACATCTACTACTGACAGATATGTTGTCTGACACACATACGAGCTACAAAACTTTTAGGTGAGCTCTCCACTGCTGGAAGAGCATAGGAGCCCCCACGGGATCAAATTAGCTTTCTGTGCACGGAAATTTAGGCCCAGTTTTTCTCTCAATATGTTCTGTGATTTGTTGCCACTAGCAAGTCAGAATATCTCTGTGGTTCATGTTTACTTGAGGAATCTTTTCTGTCTCAAGTGGATGTTCAGTTTTGTTCTTCAGTGAGGTACACACATGAGAAACTTGCTACTTTTAATGCCTCATTTTAGAGCAATTCTTGATTAATGATTTTCAATAATTTCATATTTTAGCAGGAGGAAGTGGGATGAATTTCAGTAGGCAACTTCAATAACAGAATATAGAGATTCTGTTGTATATTTAGCTGTGAATAATGTGTTACATGAATATATTATTAGTTACAGTAATAAACAGACAAAATTCAGTAATTGGATTCAGATCCAATTCCTTTGTTGTCTAGTTGCTGTTCCAGTAAAGAAAAGCAGGCTGATAATAGTTTCCTGGCATGCATTTATTCTGTATTTGGAGACATTACAATGAAAATTTGAGATGTTACAAAATTGAAAAAGTTGATATGAAATAGTTAATATGAAAAAAAGTTGATATTGAAAAAGTTGAGGGAGGTGATTCTGCCCCTCTGCTCCACTCTGGTGAGACCCCACCTGGAGTCCTGCATCCAACTCTGGAGCCCTCAGTACAGGAGGGACATGGAGCTGTTGGAGCAGGTCCAGAGGAGGACCACAAACATGATCTGAGGGCTGGAGCACCTCTCCTCTGAAGAAAGGCTAAGAGAGTTGGGGTTGTTCAGCCTGGAGAAGAGAAGGCTGCGGGGACACCTTATAGCAGCCTTCCAGTACCTGAAGGGGCCTACAAGAAGGCTAGAGAGGAACTTTGTAGAAGGGCAAGTAGTGGTAGGCCACGGGGCAATGGCTTTAAGCTAAAAAAGGGTATATTTAGATTAGATCTAAAGAATAAATTCTTTGCTGTGAGGGTGGTAAGGTACTGGAACAGGTTGCCCAGAGAAGCTGTGGATGGCCCATTCCTGGAGGTGTTCAAGACCAGGCTGGATGGGGTGGAAGACGTCCCTGCCCATGGCAGTGGGGTTGGAACTAGATGATCTTTAAGCTCCCTTCCAACCCAAACCATTCTATGATTCTACGACATGGTACCAACGTTTACATCTTTTACAGCAAGTTAAAGCTAATGAGGAGATTACAGTTTTCTGGGGTTGGCAGAGACATACTTATATAGAAAATAAATTTAAAAATGAAGTAGTTACTGTGGAGGCCTAATGTAGTTTCCACTGAAAAACAACGGGCTTTTTTAAATGCAATATGTAACCCTTAATGCTTTTCAGCTATTAATTCTATAGATGGCAGTGATGGTAATTTAATGATTATATCGGAACTGCAAGAAAATAAGCAAATATACCTGATCACATTGTAAATATTTACTAATATAGTATTGTTTTTTCCTACTTTGAGGGAATCCTTGTCTTTATTGCATTTAGAGGTTTAGAAGTAATTCCTCCAAACTTTCAAAAAGCACACATAGCTTGCTTTGTTACTCTCATCATGTTTTTTATTTAGTACTACTGAAGTACTATAACAAGAAACTTCCTGTTAAATTGATCTAGATTTCTTTAATATCTACAATAGTTATAGAAATCACTATATTTTAACTACAGGTATTGGTCAGTGGGCCAAGCCTCAAAGTCCTATGTTAAGCCTAAAACTGTGGGCAAAATCTTCCCGTGGTCACAAATTTTGATTATCTGTCTGTGATTAATTGAAAAACACTGGTTGTTAGCAATTATAAAATCAACCCCATTCTCCTCAGTTACCATTTTAATTCTGGGAAGAGTGTCCTTGTAAAGTGGATACTCCAGCCATGGCCACTTACTGCACCATCACTGTCCTGACTGAATAGATTTTCACTTTGGCCTCTAAATATGTTTATGATTTGTGTTTAACAAAGTACATGGTTTTATGTGAATATTTAGAGTCTAAATATCTGACACATGTAATATAGTTTTGCCCCACTGCAGTTTAGTGATAATCACTGTCTTCGCTCATGAGTCATCCTTACAAAAGTTGTGGGTACAAACTTTTGCCTGTGAATTCTGTCACCCTGAGGTGATAGCCTGAACTTTTGAGCTAGTCCAGCATGAACATACTTTCCTTCTTCTTCTTCTTTTTTTGAAGGCATTTTAATTACTAGGCCAAATCACGGCATATTATCTTTTAGGTCTGATAAGCCTGTAAGTGTAATATAATGTCTTGTAGCACATAGCCAACAGAGAGCTTTAACTGAAGTAATTTTCAGCTGGATAGCTGTGTGCCGTTGCTGCAAGGTTTGCAATTGACTGGAAGCTGGAAAAAAAGGAGAGTTAAGTTATCCTTAACAGTTCCATAGTGTCTCTGCTAAGACACCTCTCTGGAATTTAAGTAGTATAATGCTGCTGCAGCCAGAAACAAAGCACAGAGGCAGTGGCAGGCAGGTGTAGTTGTGCAGAACCAGAGACCTGGCAGCGGAGCAGCTTCAGTGGCTTGAGCACACCACTAAACCTGCTCTTAGACACGTTTCAGCTGTGCAAAAGCCAAGTAGCAGCAGACTGGAGAAGTGTGACTGCTCTCTGTGCCTTCCTCAGTATCTGTAGGCATGAGAATGCGGCTATTGGAGTAATGAGATTATGTACAGATTGGAAATGGAAATTGGTTTATTAGAGCACCATGTATCATCCCTCTTTGTAAGTCCTGCTGATCCGTGCAACAAATAGTGCAGTTTTACAGATCTGTAGATTCAAAATATTTAGAATTAATTTTTACTGTGGGGAAAAAGTAGTAACTAACATGTCTAGTTGAAATATCAGCACTAAACTTTAAATTACAATATTATATTTTCCTGGGAATCTTCATCCACAAAACAATACTTCTGCTTTTCCAGAAATACTGATGTAACGTAGAAGGTGATCATCCACAGAATGGCTGGGGACCTTGTATTCTTGACCTAGAAGAACTTTTTGGGTTATTGGTAAACTAGTTAATTGATAGTATTTCTTCTTTTCCCCTCTATAATCTTGTGATGCCAAACTGATGAATTCTGGTGACACGTCAGCCAGAAGGTATAGTGTGCACTGTTTGTTTCAAAGAAATAAGTTAGACTTTCTGTCATGAAAAGAAAAAAACTAAAACCTCTTTGTCCTCCAGAAGGAAGACATGAAAAAGTTTTGAAAGGAAATGCCAAAGTCTTGGAAGCACTTCACTGAGGACACCCAGCAGGAAGCAAAAAAAGGCAGTTTTATCACCAGGAGGGTAGGACACATGTTTGCTTCCATCTGCCTGTTTTCTCCCTAAAGTGAAGCTTCTTTGAAGTGCAGACCCCGGCATGTCGGAAAGTGGAAAACGGGTTGTATGTTTACTGTGCGTGTAGTTGTCCTTTGGCAAGTTCTTGCATGACATATCATTGCAGATACCTGTTTCTGCCAGGATTAGACAGATTTGAATGCTGAACACAATAAAAAAGATGGAACAATCTCCTCAGTCTTCATTGCTAGCGCAGATACAGTAACTCTTCTCAGAGGAGCAAGCAATTCTGTTGCAGGTTGTAAAAGAGCTAGGAACAGGTTTCTATAACCAAATAACATACCCAGAGTTTGGCCAGCTCTCACCTTTCCTAAAATTTTTTTGCTGAAGGAGCTCTTTTGTCCATTAGCCCTAATGGGAGCTGTTGGTGCTTAAAATGAATTCTGATCCCTGTGTGGAGTTAAGATAGTGCTGAAACCAGCATGATGGTCATTAGCTTTGTTTGATCCCAAATGTGGAAAGCAGGATCTGCTATTTTTACACTCAGGTCAAGCAAGTTCACTCTCTCTGCAGCTCATGGTAACACATGAAGGAAGACAGAGCTAGCAAGTGAAGGTCAGAGGATTTACGGTCACTTAGAAAAATCGTTTTGAATTCATTCCTCTAAAAGTTCAGGCAGCAGTTGCTTGCAGAACGTCATAACATCATTCTGACTGTTAACACAGCCGTAACAGCCTTACCTAAATTGCCACAGGCAAAAGCTGCATTTCAGGCTTAGTGTGTTTGGATGGAACTCTGAAAGATTGACTGCTGGTTTATTAATAGCATCTTTAAGTGTTTTGCTATAATGGCTGGGTGTGGGTGGAAGGGAAGCCTGTAAATATGTCCTGGGAAGAGTTTCAAATGGCTTTAGGAACTATAAATTGTTGCAATATATAGTTCATAGTCCATTTCTTCTTTTATTCAACAGTATCTAATGGAGTCAGATTGTTTTACAACAGCCTTTCCTGGAATAATGTCTTCCATAATAAAATGCTCCATTTTTAAAAGAAACCTAAAGCTTTCATTTTTTGATGCTGTAAATTGCATGTTGAGATCCACACAGAAGAGTGATAATTCTTTTATTAGTGATGTAAAGTGGAAGACAGCAAAACCCCACTCATTTAAAGTGATATTTATTTTATCCTATTGCTTCTCAATGTTATCGTATTCAATGACATGTATAATGTTCTGTTTTCTGCAAACCAATAAACTGTTCCTAGGACACACAGAATCTGGTGTCTCAGCTGCTCTTTGCAACGTTGTCTCCTGTACCATCTTCCTGATTTTTCTCACCAAAGCAGTACAGCTGTTCTCTTTTACATCCTTTCATAAAATTTGCTTTTTCTGGGGCACCTACTTACAACTGCTTAATTAGGAAAATATGCTGATAAAATGAAAGGCCTGCATTTTTTTAATGATTATTACTATTATCTATTTGTTAGTGTTTATTTATTAATTACTTTTTAATGAAAGAAAAAGAATTTCCTTCTGAGCCATAAGGGTAATAAAAGCAGGAACTGCTGGTGGATATTATGCTAGAGGAGAAGGAACAATTTATTGAATTTAGCATTAAATTTTTGTATAATACGTTCTCCAGTTTTCTTTGCTTGTAAGTTAAATCCTTCAGATGCTTTATAGCTGGGTAGAGACCTACTTTGGAGTATAGGTAACACTTCAGAATTTTTCTACAATCAGCCAGCGGTATGTGCCTGTGAACAGTTCTAGAATAATTTTCAGTGTCTTCACATGCGATGTTGCAAATCTAATCTTCATTAATAGCTTTCCTTTCCTCTCATTTTTGTATCAGTATTTAATTGCTTTCACTGTTCGAGGTCTTCATGGTAACTTGTTTCTGTCAAGACAGGACATTTAAATATAGTATCTTTAAGTCATACATGCAAGCTACCTATTAGTATCCAAATATTTGTCTCTTATTTTTTTATGTGTATCTTACTTAGCTGTGAAGTTTAAAAATGAGTTGATAATGGAGGCCAAATAAATCGAGATGACTGTGGTGCGATGTGAGTTTTAAGTAGTGTGGTCTTTTAGGTGAGCACTATAAAGTGGCTGATGTTCGTTGTGTTCTTTCTAAAGCAAAGGATAACACCTTCACAGATGGAAAGTTACAGGTGGGAATCTTGTGGTCACCTACTTGTCAGTCCACATATCAGCTTACTGCATATCACCTTCATCAGCTGACCTTCTTGTACTCTTTCTACACTGAGTGGAAAAAGATACCTTCAGCTTTTTGAAGGTGATTCAGGGAGGGAGGCGAAATTGGATTCTTTGTTTAGGCAATTGAAATGTTTGTCTTCCAGAGCCAGATGCTTTCTACCTTCCTTCCATTCCTGTTCTACCCACTGTATAAAGTTATAATCTGTCCTGATGTATGTCCAGTCAAGGATGACAAGGAATTAGATGCTGGTGGCTTGTCACTGACTGTGACAAGTCCCTTGTAACTGCTTCTGGGTATGCCACCCCTTGTTTCAGCCTGGGAGCTTGCCAGAGCAGGGGCTTTGCACAGATGGGCTTTGCTGTATTGACATCCCGCTTCTGTGGGGCCTCTTAAGCCTCTTGCACTATGTTCTCATGTATACAACCTTATAACAGATTTTTAAGATATCATCAACTTAAGAGGAATCATGGTTTTCTGAAAATGTTTGGGAAAGGTCACATAAAGAGTTGTACCCATAAATGGGACCTCTACAGATTAAGGTAACCTGATCTACAAACTCATGGTACAAAGATGGCAGAATGCCATTTAACCCATTTCCAAACCATACTGCAGTAGACAAATCTGGCAATACTGGAAAAATTTATTAATGCTGTTTCACAAAGCTTCTCTTAGACCAAAAGAAAGGCACTATCTGACATCTTTGTAGAACGTGACCCTTTCCTGTAGCTGTCATTGTTAGTTGCATGGTACAGAGCTCCATTGCTGCCGAAGTTCAGTGTTCGTATACATTCAGAACATGCTGAAATCATGAGAGGGTGAGAAATCTGAGGCCTATTGATGGTTTGCAGTTGAAGTGATTTAAGTTGGTTAAATCAATTTAAGTTAAACTCATAGAAGTTTCTTTATGAATGTTTAATTCAGTTGTAGTGCAGTTCAGTTTCATTTAGCCTCTGTTAATAAGGAGTTTATTTGGGTAGGCTGAATTTCTGTTAGTATTTTTAGCACTTTAAAGTTCTACTTTTAGCCAGACTGTTAAAATTGACTTTTACAGAAAGCATCTGCTTTTTTAAAAAGTGGAGTGTGTATAATGCAGTCTGAACCCATTTCCATGTCAGATGAATGAGCCCAGGAGATGTGCCCTCTGACAGTAACCATGCCAGTGAAAAAAATATATTAGGTATAAATCCAGATTCTACCTAGAGGGCTGTAGGTCACATTAGCCATGGAATTGTGCATATATATAGTTAAGAATTAACAAGACAACGACACATCTGAGAAAGGACCTTTTTTAGCCCACTTGAGCAGTAAATCTCTGTGTTTCAGAATGTTAGCATAAGGATATTGCTCCCTACTTTGTATTTCACCCCACAGAGGCACCAAGAAACAGCCTTTCCTGCTTTTAGAGTTTGTGGCATGTATGTGAAGTTGTGCATTCAATACAGAAATATTAGTTAGAAGGCATAGTCAAGATTTTTGGGTTCAGAACTAACTGTGCGAACCCACACAATAAATATTTTCCTGTCAGACTGTCTCTGCAGCCCATCTGCTGGGCTAGCATGCTGCACACCCACATGCTACCTGGGTACCTGCCCCGTGCTTAGATCCAGGCAGCAGGGCTTTAGATGAGTGGTTCTTCAGATGAGTAGTCAGCACCACCACTGATTTTCTTCAGTCTCGCAGTTGCTGATGTCATTGAAACTTAATGGCCAAGCCCAGACTGATGAGGAGCATTGACTGGACTGCACATGCACTTTTATGTAAGGCGGAAGCTCTTGTTATTTCATCTGTTAGCTGACAAATGATCAGTGGGATGATGCTATGTATTTCAACTTCAGCGTTGTATTTCTTTCCTCTCATGACTGATTACTTTCTTACCTTTTATATGTCAAGTGACACGCTAAGCCTGTATGAGTGGTGAGAAGGGAATGATGGTTTGGGACAGAAGGTAGTGAGGCAGCAGTGAGAAGGGAATGATGGTTTGGGACAAAAGGTAGTGAGGCAGCAAATACAGTTCTGAGCTGGAATAAAGGTAGAAAAGATGAGAGTGCGAGAAACAGTATGCAATGAGAAGGAAACAGGAGAGTGACCAAACTTATGTACCAAAAATGAGGAAACAGTACTACTAAGAAGGAATAGTGTGAAAGCAGTAAATTCAGCATTTTTTATTCAATTTTATATGATGTTAGAGTGAATAAGATGTAATCAAAAAAGCTTAACACAAATACAAATTTGTCTACAAAATTTTTTTAAACAGCTGTCCTCTTTCTAGTCCAGGAGGCTTAGTTTTCAGTAAATTTTCTAGTTATTATATCGGAAGAGTGTCACTGAGTATTTTTTTCATGTGTTTTATTTTTAATTAGTATTTAAAACCTACATTCTTATTTATAGTAATGGATTTTCATTTCATTTTTCTCATGATCATGGAAGGCTTGGCTTTGCCTGCCTGGGTTTTCATAAAGACTGCAATATCCTTGACTTTGTGATCCAGCTTCTTCTGGGTACCTTTTGCCATATATATTTTAGTTATGAGTGGGAGAATCCTCTGCTAGTAATTCCTGTGGGTTTTTTTTCCTTTTCCCATGTTTTCTTCATTCACATTCCTACAACTATTTTTCTTGTTCATCTCCTCCCTTCCTAACTCTTATTTGTGTGTCTGCTTCTTTTCTGTTCTACTTTCTCCTTTTCTCAATTTATAACTAAAGAAAGGCTGGAAGAAAGGCACTGATTACAATAGTGATGGTTTCTGCTTTGTCGGTCCTTCTCCTTTTAGTTCCTAAAATTCTGTCTGTTGTGTTTGACCACAACCTAGTACTGAGCTGAAAGTTTTATTAGAGTACTTATTAAAATGCCAAGATCTTGTTTACAGTTGTTGGTCATTGACTGGGAACACACCAAAGCGCATGAAGGCTCTTTGCTGTATGATTTGAACGTTGCATGTTCCATAGTGAGGAGCAGTCAGCGTTATGACATTTTCACATCACATCACATGTGAAAATGTAGATAAAATGGCTGCAACTTTTATCCATTGACAATCTGTGTGTGAAAGAACTGAGTGGAAAAAACTGAAAACAGTGTGTCATTATGAACTGAGTTAGAGTGGCACTGGAGAAGACTGGAAAAATTAACAAAATGGGGAGATTATAGTGCTTATAGTGATTATAATGATTATAGTGATATAATAGCTTATAGTGATTATAGTACAGGTGGGATTTCCAGGTATGCCTGTTCAACTGGACGTGCTTTTCCCTACCCAAGCTGAATTTAACAGTACCTGTCTGAACAGGAGCTGCAGAGAGCTCTGACGGGGTGTAATCTCAATGCCTGGAAAGTTGCTGCTTGTCCTTGGTATCTTACTGGTTCTGTTCAGACCTCTGACGTACTACTGGCAGAAATATGTTGGAACATATGGCTGCTGCCCACGTGCTGGAGAGTTTGAGCTCTTCTAGGCAATGTAGTCTTACAGCCTTTTTGCCTTTTGGTTATGAGTTGCCACATGTTGTGTGTCCTTGGGAGCGTTTTGAAAAGCAAACCTTGGATTTCTCCACTTTACAAAGTAGACAGTAAACAGGACCTAAAAAGCAAGGAGAGTTAAAAAATAAACTTCAGTGTCTCTAAGCGAGAGTTTTGTAGTGGTCTTCAGGAGGACAAATTTAAGGGACAGAAGCTTTGTTCTGCCTGACATGTATAATAAAGGCTTTGAAAATTTCAAGAGTAGATACAGCACTTCTCAGTACATGAAAGGCATTCCTCTGAGGAAACCATGAATGTTTTCAGCTATCTTTGTATTTTAGAGTCAAACAATGTATAGCCTTTGAGTGAGAACCATTTTTTTCTTCCTGAGCGGTTTAGAAAACTCCAAGGTTATTGGAAGTCCTCCAGAAAGAGTATGGTCTTTTTCTAGATACTGATGGTCTTACTCAGATCTTATACCAATCATTCACAGGTTTGGGGGGTTTTGTTTTTGTTTTGGGTTTCAATTATTGTTTATACTACTGAAAATGCAGAAGTTTTTATAAAACTATCTGCGTAAAAGAAGACATTTCTCTGTATAAATTATTGTTTCATGAATCCTCAGACATTTTTACAAAGGACCATTTTTTAACCTAGTTCACTGTTAAAATATATTTAATTTCTGATTTATTCCTTCTGATATTGGTACTTAAATTTTGATGACTGAATTCGACATGTGGATCTAACATTTTCGGGGACATTTAGACACATAGAAATATAACTGCATGAAGGTCATCTGACCTCAGCTGATTCAGTTCACTGAGGCCTGCTGAAGTCTGTTTAGACCATGCCTTATATAAATTTAAGAACACAGAAATATGTTCTTAAAAGTCTCACAGGTAGGACACTTTAACATATCCTATTTAATGTTATCATATAGTTTTTCCACTATATGTATAGCTAAAATACCAGTTTCTAATGTGCAGCCGAAGTAACCTTGCTGCAAATTAAATCCCGTTCCTCATATCTTTTCCCTGGAGGCCCACTAGACATGAGGAAAAGCTCATGATCACGTTCTTGACAGTGTTTTTTTGACTATTGGAAGGTTGCTACCCTATTTTCACTCATTCTTCTCTTTGTAGTTCTTTCTGTTTTCTCTAGCTAGATCATGTTTCTAGCATGAGCTGGTTTTGTGCCTTCCCCAGCCACCGTAAATTGTTGATATAGATTGGCGATATCTTCATTAAAAAATTACATCCGAAACTGAAGAGAATATTCAAGGTAAGGTGTTACCATACAAAGTGTGTTTCAGAGTGGTTTTTTTAGATCCCTTTAGCTTCACTTAAACACAATGGTAAGCATGGCACAGGTGGTCTGTCTTCTGAAAGCTGTATCTGTAAAAGCAAAAGCATCTACAGCAATGAACAGGCTAAATTGGCCTTGATACAGGAAGCTCTTAATGTTAACCCTTGGAAAAATCAGGCTTGTGCAGACCTCACAAGATCACTTAGTTCATGCTTGCAGGGTCAATTCCTATGTTTTTTCCTATAAATTTTTGCTAAAGTTCTTTATAGAAACGTCCTGTGAGGGACATCCTGTAACCTCATTAAGTCTATTTCAGTATTAACCAAGGTTCTTTTTACTACCTTTTTTCTCCCTTCCTCTCTCATGCTGCAGTTCATTGTTAATACTTGCGCTTGCGCTATGGAGACAAGAAACATTTCTTTGCATCAACAGCATGTTTCTCCTCAGTCTTTTCTGAAGTAGTGAAAAAGGCTTAAACTTACGGATTGTGTCTCAACTAGGATTTTTGATGGTGTTTTCTGTAGAAATTATTTTCCACTCTTTCTTGTTTAGGCTTTTGAAAGATTTGCTGGAAAACAGTATTACTGGAAGAATTATATGATTGCACGTGATTCTCCAAACTGCTTGTTGCTTGGTTCTTCTCTTTCCAGTCCATGAAAAGATTAGACACTGGGTTTTGTAGTGAGGGAGAAGAATGATTGTGCATAGAGCTCATGTTACATGTTGACATTTCTTCTTCTTTTGATGCCATGTCTATGTAACCTGTTCTGTTTCTCCATCCTCTCCCGTGGTGGATGCTACTACTACTCTTCTCATTTGCATCCTTTGTTATGACTTTCAGTTTCTGACAAACACAAAGGACCTTGTCATCATTCTGTTCCCACTGGCCCAAGTGACTTTGTTAATGTGTTCTAATTTACATTGGTATAGCATCTCGAGATGAAAGGTGAAACCTGATTTTTGGCCCTCGCTGCTCTCTGCCTTAGACTCATATTAAAAAAGAAAAAAAAATGTTGAGGGTGAAGAAGCCGTGTATCCTTCACTACTCCCAAACTCTGCATTTCTTCTTGATATCTTCACATACTCAGATTAGCTCAAGGCTACATACAGTTATCCTGTGTTTGAAAGGAAAGAGTAGGGGATGTTTCTAGGGTGGTTTGTTGCTGGTCTGGTGGTTTTTTTTAAATCTTTTGATCACCATTATGGAACAATTGTTTTATTACCTGTAGATCATTGAATGCATGTAACCATTAGACGTTTTTTCTTTTCTGCTATTTTAGAGGTGTTAAAATAGCAATACTGCTGAAGCTTGGCTGAGTGAAAAGCTGTTTTGTAGAAGAATTAAGGAACAACTGTTAGGTTTTTATCTGTCACTTTGTGTCACTGAATTCTGTCTCTGAAGAATGCTCTATAGGTGTGCATATTTTCTGGATGAGAAGGTCAGCTGTAACTCAAAAGGCATAGTGAAAAAGATGTAGACTGAATATGTTAGTTACATTTTTTACTGACTTAGATTCAATTTATTCTTTCATCCTAAACTGGGTATTGCATTATCATTTGTCCACTAAGCATACTGTATCAGCCAGGTAGTCAGTGGGTTGTACTTTATTTTAGTTATACTGGGAGAAATTTAAATATTTACTCAGATATAGATATTGATCATGGTGTTATGTAGCTTGGTAAACCTAGGGTATATTCAGAATTAGTTTAGTGGTGGTGCGGTTTGGAATTCTGGATTCAAGCTTGTTTTCAGCTTACCAGCTCCATGTTCTTGGTGATATGTATCCTGGCAGCTCTCTCCAGACAAAATTAGAAAATTAGTTCATGAACAGGCTCGTGATGAAATATGTTGTTGTGTCTTGAATGTAGAAGCTTTTAATGCCAAAAAAGTGTTTGGACACTATTGATCTGGTAGTTGCCCTTGTAAAACTGGAACCTGCTTGTTAAGCATTTGACCCAGTGTGGTGGGTTTGCTAGCCTTGTCTAAGGACCAGACTCTCACCCAGCCACTTGCTCATTCCCTTGCCTCAGTGGGCTGGGGTAGAAAAGAACAAGACAGGGACATCACTTACTAATTGCCATCACGAGCAGAGCAGGCTCAGAGTGGGGAAAATTGATTTAATTTACTGCCAGTTAAAACGGCACCTCCTTCTCTGACCTTGATATTCTCTCTGCTGTTTCTCACTCTTTTTCTTCCCTCTCCCTTTCTCTGTTCAGCTTTTTTTGCCTTTTCTTAAATATGCTTGCAAAGGGGTACCACCAGCATGGCTGATGGGCTTGGCTGTGTCCTGCAGTGGGTCTTCTGTGGGAGGTTGGAGCTGGCAGTAACTGGCCATGATGGGCACATGGCACTGTGCAGCGTCCTCCCACCAACACTGTACACACAGAGCATAGAGTCTTCTACTTCGTGTAAAATCCCAGCTTTGCAGGAGCTCGCAGATCACTCTTGATACAGCCTAACCTCTTGATACAACACTCCAAATTTAAATATTACATCCTCAGTGCAGGTAATTTTGTGTTTTCACTTGGTGGTTTCAAAGGTAACAGATAACTGGCTAGCTACTGGCCTGAGCATGTAGAAATGGTGATGTTCAGCCTGTGAGTTTACGATGGAAAGAAGACTGTGCACTGGGTGGAATTTCCTTTTAGGTTTTTATTTTACAGCACAATGTGAGTTTGTGTGGCTTTTACGTGGGAGAAAGGAAAACTTTTTCTGCTTATGCAGGTATGCTTGATTCTGTGCGTAAAAATTGAGCAATACTAAACTCTCATTTTTCCTCGATGTACAGGCTATAAATTGATCTAAAGAATTTCGTGCTTTCTTCACGTAAATCTGTTTGCAGTAGTCGGCATATTACTAGCAGTAGGAAAGGTATATTGGGGATTTTCTCCACCAATATCATTGCTAATAATCATATTAGGGCTCATTACTATGTATAGGGCACTCTGTAAACCGATTTTTTACGATTCTTTTTAAGTGTTTTTAATAGCTAAAGCTAATTGTTGTTAATAAACGCAAGCTCATCTTTCGAGCCCTCTGTTCTCAGTGAATTGGACCTCTGCTTTGCACTGAAAGGCCTTTGCCTCTTCTGGAAGGCAGAGTGAGACCTTGTTTTGTCTCTTGTTTGTTATTTTAGTTAATTTAAATGATTGAAACTTCCGTATCCTGACTGGCTTTTGGCTGAGAAGCCTGTAGTGAGCTTAGTGAAATAGGCGGCGCTTGCATCCCCAGCATGTATTGTTAGAGCACATTGTCATCTACTGCCAGGATCTGCAGACACAGCAGCTGCTGGTCATTCCTGCAGAGCTGCCTGCCAAGATGAATGAAATGGTGAGGGAGGAGAGCTATGAGTGGCAGATGCTTGAAGAAGCAGAGTAACAGTAGGATTACAGGAGCTTAACTAAGCGAGTTCCTGTCCTGTGACGTACAGTTGGCAGATGTATTTAATGTCGTAGGTATATAGTGCGTAGGGTGGGAGGATGTTACATGCTCCTTAAGCCACTTCAGTGATCCATGCAAATTTCCACTCTTTGCTCTGAAACCAACTATTTTGTACCTGAGAGCAGAGCAATGAAAAACATCTGGGACAAGCTGCTGCTTATCTGTTGCATAAGGAATTATCTGGGGGAACTCTGTATGCCACTGATGTTGTGTGGGTTCTCTGTTTATGAAACTTCTGTTTGCTTAGATCATCTGCTTGTAAAATAATTGGTTTTTGCATGAGTAATGGGTACCATGCTGATCCTGTGTATTTGACAGCAAACCAGATGTGATTATCCATGGATTGGAAATCGAGTTAAAAAAAAAAAAAAGAACACGTAGGATTGATCTGGTTCCTCTTACGGTGCCACTATATCTAATGTATTATAATTTTATGGCTTAAGTAACGTAGCCGCAAAGCTCCTATATGTGTATTTATACATTTAGGATACTGAGAGCTCTTGTTTCTGTAAAAGGAGCAATATAGAAGAGGCTCATGTGTATTTTTTTTTTCCCTTAGAGATTTGAATCTCTGATGCTTAATGATACTACCATAAAATCAGCAGCTCTTTCTCTGTGCTTTCGTACCACGTTAGGTATATTGTTATAGTCAACCACTTTTAGTAGACTTGGATTGTGTGGTAAATTGAAAAGGTTAGGAAGATGAAAAGGTTAGAATATAATCTAGTCTTTAGAGTCTGAAACCTAACCAATGCAGAAAAGCAGCCGATTATGTAATGATTAGATTCCCTTGAAACAAATCTGGATGAAACAGTCAAACTAATGACCCTTTTTAGTGGGACTGAAAAGTAATCAGTGCAGAAAAGTAAAATAAGCATTGAGGGGGAAAAAACAGCATTTATTTATTTGTTGCCATGGTCCCTGAAAAAGACATAAAATATTTTTAACTGTGTGTTAGAGTACATTTATGCCTTTGTCCTTGTTGGATACTGACACCACTGAAAGTTAGATCCAGAGGAGGTCAGTTATCTTAATTTTTAAACTCCAGGAGATTTATGTACAAATGGTGGCTACAGGGAACATTTGGTGGTAAATTCAGGCAGCTGTTGCCCTAAATACTCTTGTTCTGTTTATTAAGAAGGTAAACCAAGAATGATAGATTTGCCTTCAATCCTGAAAACTCTCTTGGAAATGGAAATAAGCTGAATAATATGACAGTGTTTTCACCCCTTTGCAGAATATATTTTTAGCGAGCCTGTTTATTTTGCTATCCTTGTTTTTTGGTGAAGACTGTTTTGTACAGGCATAAGACCTTAATATCTTCTTAACTGTAACATGTATGGGTTTATATTGTTCGGAGGTGTTTACATAATGTGCAGTAAGTGTTAATCTGGCTAAAGCAGTATTGTACCCTCTTGTTGCCTTTTTCTTAGTGCTGTATTCCTTAGTCCTTGACTCTTTTTGCTTTAACGTCCTTACTCAGTTCCTCCAATCTTTTCTCATTGTAAATTCTCAGAATCTTAAGTGTTCTCCACCTCTATTTTTAAGACTCAAGTCAAAGTCAAAAAAATATATACTTTGTAGATGAATCAGCTGGATACTCTTAAATGTGTAGACACAAATAGCCCTGTACTAGACTCAGTTTCCTGAATTCACTCAGTTGTGATCCCTGTGTTACAGCCACTGGTGACAGGTTATGGCATATTTAGTTTTTGTGACTTCCAGTGAGTGCTGTATGTAGTGTGCTTCTTAACAAAAATTATTCCCCTGATATAACATGAGTTGCACAGACAATTATCAAAAATCCGCTTTAGAGTGAGCAGCTAGTAGATTGGAGTCTGTTCTTATGATCACTTTGTGTGACCCTTGGCAGACTGCTTGTATGGTGTCTAAAGGTTATCTTTTGAGTCACACTTTACTGAAAAGATTACTCAAAAGATGTTATCTGATTAATAGATTTCATGCATTTCATGAATATATTCCTATTTCATGGTATTTATAGTGCAATTTACTAATAGCAGTTGGCGTTTCTGTCTTCTCCCAGCTAATATAGGCAGCATGCACTAACTGTGTTTAAACGATTTGTGGTAGTTTCTTTCTTTCTGTTTTCTAGGTAGCATATATCTGACACTAACACTTTATTTTCTGAGTAAAAATGATCTTTTATATGATTATATTTTACGGTTTTATAGTAGTCTGTGCATTTAATGATGAACTGTAAAACACTTGACAAGATTTCAGGATGTACCTTACCTAAAGACTTTTTCACAGTATCCTCACAGTAGTAGATTTCAGCCTGGAGTTTCAAGCAGTAGCTGAAAGATATGATGTCATCTGGTAATAGGATTTACAACTGTGAAAGTACGTAATTTACCGTAAAAGCACAGTTAGACTGTTTGGTTATTTTGGCTGCTGGCCTCAGCTGGTTATATTCAGACAGAAGAAACTTTGTTCACTTTGGAGTTTCACTGTTGCAGTGCACAAAATGCGTATTGTCTTCTCTCAGGTTGTGGCCATTCTGTTTGCTCCTGTCTTCGTAATTCCTTGACCTGGATATTTTGTGATAGTTCTTCAGCAAAAAGCAAGATATTACAATGCTTGAGACCAGCTTGATGTTTTCAGTATTTCCTGTAACCTTGTAGATGGATTTCTGTACCTGAGGGAGATAAGGAGAGGAAGAAGCTTTGGCTGAGACAACAAAGAGGGATTTTCATTTGAAATTTTTTATCAGAACTTTCATGTCTCTGTTCAAAAAAAAAAAAAGAAAAAGAAAAAAGATGCCATTAGGCATGCCAATGAAATAGTGGTGTGGTAAGACCTTAAACTTTCTTTTAAATAAAAACTTTAGGAGATATTTTACTGTATTACATCATATCATGTCTGTCATAGACTGGGACAGCTGTTCTGCAGGTGCCATATAACTTTCTTATACGTTGTTGGTCATTTCCTCTCTGTACATCCATAGAAAGATTGTCTTGCTTTGTCCTTGTGATGTGTGGTGACACTAGGAAATCTTGTGCCCTGCAGCCTTTTCAAATCAAACTCACTTCAAAGTTTGGTAACATAAAGGCAATGGTTTGAACGTAGCTTGTTTTCTACTCTGTTTCAGTGTCCTGACTTCAGCCAGGACAGGGTTAATTTTCACCGGAATCCAGGCTGACCCCACCTGGCCAAACAGAGCAGGGTATTCCATACCATGTGCCGTCATGCTGGGTTCTGGCTGGGGGGAGCTGGGTGTCAGGAACTCACTCGCAGCTCAGGAGCGCGCAGCAGCAGCGGTTGGTGAGAGCGGCTCTCTGGGTTCTACTGTTTTGTGTTGTGTGTTCTCCTTATCTGTATCGTTGTTGTTGCTGTTCCCTTTGTTTGCTGTTCTGTTAAACTGCCCTTATCCCAACCCACCAGTTTCTGCCTCTTTCTTTCCATTCTCCTCCGCACCCCGGCGGGGAGAGGGGCGGCCGTGTGGCGCTTTTGTTGCCAGCCGCAGCCAAACCATAACTCAGAGGGATTCTGCAAGCCCACGCATTGGCGGTGCTAAGTCCCTGTTTGCTCCATTGTCGGGGATGGCACTTCTTTGGTAACTTGTTTCTGTAAATTCATTCTGGAAACAGATTAACATCTCTAAGTTCAATGGTCCACTATTGGTTGTAATTTTTGGAAGAAAAATGAATTGGAGTTAAAAGTGAACAATGTAGTTAACGTTCATCAGAACTGTTACCTGGAAAATGAAAGCTGTCAGCCAGATTCAGTTGCATCCCTTGATGAGGTTCAGGTTTGCTTAGTAGACATAAATTGTGTAGAAGTAATGATTTTTGTCAACTGTTTAATACTGCTTGGCATAATTTTTCTTAATAGCTTTGTATACTGTGAAGAGAGTACGTGTTAAAGCCATTAAGATACAACTAAGCATGTGTCAGATCTTTAAAAATATTTGTCAGCTGGGAGAGATCATCGGAAGTTGTTTCTAGGAATTGCATTTCCTGCTAGACCTGTCACTGATGGTGAAAGGCACAACTAAAAGGTTAAAAGAGAAGAGACTGATGGCAAATTTGACCAGCATATGCTTTTAACCAAGGTAAGTGAAGAGTGAGTGCTTCAGGAATGCAGAAAGGAAACTTATTCCTATTAATGTGATGGGAGCTTTTTTGTCCCTGGAAACAGCCCCATACAGGATTCAGGAGTCAGAGCAGAAAACAGTGAACCTGAGCTCGCAGTGTGACCACCAGAGTTAAAGAAATCGTTGAAAATGAGGAAGTAGTAAATAGAAGAGGAGTGAGTTTACTTCTACTAAAGTTTACTTCTACCAAGAAGACCTGTGAATATCACCTATATGTATAGAATCTGCATTTCGAAAAATGAAAGTAACTCAAAAGAGAACTAGAAGATTGTCCAGGAGGTAGAGTGAATGTCACTGGGGATGTACAGAGGATATTCTTCCATTTGACACCTTCAAATAAGGGCATGCCTTTTAGAAAGCTGCTTTTTGTCAAGGATGATATATAGAATTTAGTACCACTTAACCAGAAGGTATGTGAACCCATGTGGTTTGTAAGCTTGACTGTGTACTGTAATGGATGTTCTGGTCTATTAATCTGTGTATCAGTCCAGGAAAATGGATGACCCTGTTCGGCTTACTTGCTGCCCAGTTGCTCTTGGCTGTGTTACCTAGCTAAATTGCATTTCTGATGTCTTCCTGCAGTGAAATGAAGAAAATGGCAAGGACACAACGCCTCCAGAAACGATGGCAGAGGAGACAGAAGGAAAGCATGCACGATACCGTAGAAAATGAGAATACAATGTTGGTGCTAAGATAGTGTGAACTGGGAGGGAGGGTGAGGCTGAGGAAGTTGCATGCAGTGGTGAGGAGGCTGGTCATCTTGTAAAGGAAAGGACTTTGAAAACTAGACTCTGTTCTCAGGAGCAGTGATTAAAAGACTGCGGAGATAGCTACCGTTATTTTTGCTCATGGAAACAACCAGGGTAATAATTTTAACAGTAGCTGAAGGAGCATATTAAACAACACAGCTGTGTTGCTGTAACTTCCTGGTGGGCTAAAGTAATAAGATAATGAAAATCAAACAGAGGTTGAAAACTGCCAGCACAAAGGGGAAAAAAATGAACAGGTTGGCACTTGAAACACAAGGTAAACTGCTGTTTGATCAGAATAAAGTAAATATGGCATAGAGAGATCTGAGGCTTTGGGAGTGAGACCCAAACAGATCAGGTGACAGGTACAACAAAACCTAAGGCAAGATCCATCCTTTGGGTGCTGTGTGTGGCTGTGATCACCCAAATGGGCAGCAGCAACACAGTGGAGAGTTACTCAGTTGCAGTAGTACATCTAGTTTTGTGCTGGTACCTTCTTGAAAAGTGTTGCCTCGGATTTATGGGCAGCAGCTGACAACCATGCTGTCCACTTTTCCAACTCTGAGCTGCAAAGTGCTTAGAAGAGTGAGTGTGAAGGTGCAGTGAGCAACAAGGTTAAAAAGACAATAAAAAAAACAATTGAAAATTGAACAGATAAAGTAGAGTTCAGCCTTTCTGTACTAGGTACACTCAGGAACTGCGCAAAGCTAGTGCACTCACAGGAATATCAGAGGCATTCAGTAAGTGATAAAAATAAATAATAATGTTTCCAGTCATAAAAACAAAAAACCAAAACAAAACAAATCCACAATAACAAAAAACCCCGTACAAAACCCTAGAAAACCAAACCTTTAGTTTTTTTAAGAGCACATTGTTCCAAATCGGAGTAAATGCATTTCTAACGGAGATGACCATCTGAATTAATGAGATTGCTTTGTTTATTGCAGCGTCTTTTTTGGTTGAAAAGCATTTTACCAGACTGAGGTCCAAATGATCTACAGTTCAGAAAATATACAATAGATGGTGCCAGACTAAGAAGAAGTTAGTATATTCGTTAAGCCATGTAAAGACTCCTGTCATTCCTCTCTCAAAACCGGTTTAGAAAATAGGGAACTCATCCCTCTCTAACTGCCAGATTTTCATACTGACTTCATTTCATCTCAGGAGTTCTTCTTTGGTTTGCATACCATATGAAGAGAGAAATATGTCAGTTTAAATTAATCTGAAAGTGAAAATCTCTGGGGTTTGCTTGTCGGTGCAGATAGCGGATCTGCAAGGAAATTGGTGGTCACCGTTGTATGTGCATTTTACTTAACCAGTCTTACATTTGCTGTTATTTTAAGTGATGCCTTGGTGCATTAAGTCACTGTGATTAGCTTTATAGGAAAATTCAAATTCTTGTAGGTATTCTTTCACTAACCATGCTAAGAGCTTTCATATATTATATGTGGCATGTCAAGTATTTTATGTATTACATATACAATTTCATATAATAAGGCAGTAGATCTTTATAAAATACACAAAATACTTTATGTGTATGAATTTTTTCATTTGCTTCTCTTATCCACACAGCAATATACAAAACCTTTCTTTTTCCCATTCTGTGCATTAAAAGTTTATGTCTTTTCCATAGTTTTTCCTTTAAAGGCAGAGCCATATATTATGTTATCTTTTTAATTCAGGATCAAACATGTGGTGGAGAAGAGGAAGCATATTTTGTTCACAATGTCTAAAGCTGTATTTTGTTTTAACACCTACTGATCTCAATTACAGTTTAAAAGGATGAAAGAAATTATGCATTTACTAAACATTCAGAATATCCAAATGTCTGCAGCTAAAGGCAGAAAACACAGAAATGTGTTACTGTGTCAATACAGTCTTTCCAAAGACAAAATGCCGGGGAGACATGGTTTGATTTTCCTGTTATTTCTATGACTAAGAATCCAGAAAATCTCTTTCAGAACAATTACATGAACCTTTCTAACTTTTTCTTTGTGAAATTGAGGCAACAAGGGGTAAAACGATTCTTTTATTTCAGTGATAAAATACCCAACTATAATCAGGCTCACAGATGCGGGCAATTCAAATTTTGACATCTTTCTTCTGGAATCATTATTGTAATGGAAAACTTGATGCTGAAGGTGCTATATGTGAAAAGGGACTAAATTTATGGACTATTGAAATGAAATACCAGTTCCAAGTTTATGCTAGGTGAGAATCAAAAGGTAGTTACTTTTTAGATACCAGAGCCGAACCTTATTACGCGTTATTAGCGTGATTTGCAGATTTGATCATCTTAAGTTTCTTTGGCCTTTATGAACTAGAAATTTCTGAAGAGACTAATGATCAAAAAATACTAGTTAGCTAAAACTTTCAGATTGTTTTATTTCTTCCAGTATTGGCTTGGGAAGGAAAAATAACCAAAACTGTTGAAGTTTTGCATAATCTAGGTATTTCTCTATCAATTGAATTTTTCTATTATGACCTGTACTGCTTTGTAATAATACTCACAGGTTGTCTTACTCTGTGAATCTTAAGATGCTAAGAATGTAGAAGAAGAGCTAATTGCTTTCTGTGGAAGAACAGAACAATAGTTGGTTCACGTTTCTTACACCAGCATCTTAGAGATAAATATGTAGGAACAATGTGAAAGGAAGTTATTCTAACAGCTTAAATATGCTTTTTATATATACAGATATTATATTGCTGCTATGTTTAGAATTTCTGTACTCTCTATACACTGAGAAAATCTAGAAATAGGGCATGTTGCTTTTCATATTTTGAAGACAAATGCGAAGTTTAAAAAGAAGTAGATATGAGGCCCAGCAGTATTCTGAAAAGAAAACACCTGTCACCTTATCTGGCAATATCAAGGAGATTTTGCATTTTTTACAGCTTGCTGTGTTTTCTGGAAGTGGGCTCCTGAATTCTTCTGAATGGCTTAAAGCATGTTTCTAGCTTTGCCCATTGCTGTTGTCGTCCTCCATTTCTTTCACCTTCTCTTGATCCAAATTCATCTGCTCAGCTGAGAATAGCAAACATTTAACTGTTTTTTTCAGTTTCCGTTCCAGATGTCTATCTGTCTTTTCTTATCTTCTTATCCCTTCCCTTCCCTTCTCTTCCCCCCTTTCCCTTTCCCTTTCCTTTTCCCTTTCCCTTTCTCTTTCCCTTTCCCCTTCTCCCCTCCCTTCCCTTGCCTCTTCCCTTTTCCCTTTCTTTATTTACTCCCTCTATTTCCCATGCGTGGAATGCTCCCTGTGCCCTTCTTGTTGACACTGCCTTTCTTCACTTCACATTGCTGCCGGATACCCAGTCTTGTGTGTTGCCTGTCAAAATTCAGACAAATAATGCTAATTCAAGAAGCCAGTGATAGAATTTGCTTATACTGTCTTGTTATTTGGGCACCATTGGTTAACCTAGATTTGAGGTCTGAGACAGTATGTTGCACGGGTAGGTTGTTTTGGTTTGGTGAACACTTTTCAATCCCAAAGGCATCTCAAGATACAAAAGCAAACAAAAGTTGAAGCAAGGCGAATTTAGACAGGAAGCAAGGCACAATGCTTAGTAATTAAGGCAAGTAAGGTTGAAATAATTTATGAATAGATATGTAAGCTTTTTCTCCACAATCTTTTAAGATTGACAGTTTTTTCAAAAGATATGACTTAAGCATAATTTGTAGGGTTGTTTTGGAAATTTCAGTAGAAAATGTTGTATAATATGTAATGTAGAAAGTCAAAGTAAATTACCATAATGGTGCCTCCTGGCCTCAGTATCTGTGAACCTATTGGAGAGGGGGGGGATGGGGAGGAACAGCTGAAGACTCTCCTATAAGGCTATTCAAGATACTATCTTAAAAAGTGGTTTCTGGGCTGATTTCCACAATCAATCATGGTGTGTAATCTCATGTTGTTCCTTTGAGGTGCCCAGTGGCTGCATCTCAAAGTTCTTCAGCATCTGATTTGAAAACCTGTATCAATGCCTTGTTCTCATTCAGCTCCCAAGACTACTGGCAGCAATCATGATTGTCAGGGAGACAGTTAGAGCTGGCCTTGGAACTGCGTATTAAAGCACAGAGAGACCTACCGAGGAGGGTGGGTAAGAAGATGGCAGATCCACTGTTTCAGAAAAAGGCTGTTTTCTTAAATATTGTCCGACAGACTGACCAAGAGAGAATATATGAGTTTGGCTTATGCCAACTGCTGCAAATGTACTGTGAAAGCATGACGAAGTGTTTAGTATGCTTCAGACCATTGGCTTGTAGAGCTTTCTACCACATTAGAAAAGTCTCATTAATTTCTGAAGATAACTGGCAGATTTCCTGTGCTTTTAAACAAGACTTTCCTTAATACACTGCAAGTGTCTAATTATTTATTCTACGTCTGTTAATTCTGGTCAATAAATGAGCTCAGAAATTCAATTATATTAGCGTGATCCTCTCACTGAAAAATACTAAGCAGTCATACAGGGCTTGGGATTTCAAATATAAAGGCTTGCATCTGTCAAATGATTGCTACTTAAAACTTTTAAACACTTCATTAAAATACAGAAAGGAGGGAGACTACTAAAGCATTTGAAATACAAAGTTTTAAGGAAGGGTTGCATTTTTTATAGTCTCCTTTATTTTTCTTTCACTGCAGATGGTTGTTTTGTTTTGTTTTTAATGAGAAAGACTGCTCTTGGCATTCTTTTGGAAGGTTTTGAATGGAGGGGGGTAGAACTTCGCTGAACTGAGCTGTGTTTCAATCTTACTTCTGTGAATATCCCTTTCCTCTCACTTCCAGAAGAGAGGCCAGAAAGAAAGAGCGCCCTGCACAGTGGGGAAGAGAAGAGCAAGGAAGGATGGGAAAAGGATACAAAGCCAGATGTCTCACATTCCTGGAGGTAGTCTGGATTTAGCGGAAACTCTTGCAAGAGCTTGAGTTTATCAGATATTTGGGGGTCAGTTCAGTGACAGCCAAACAGTATTGTGGTGCATTTAGAGTTGTATCCATATTTGCAGTCAGTGCCTGTTGTTGCTGACGATATGTAGCCAGCTTATTGAGTACCTGTTTGCAGCCAGCACTGCTCCATGCAAGCACAGCAAGGCTGGGATGAGTACCTGCAAGATTGCCTTGAGTATATGCAAGCACTGGCATAAGCTTTAAAACTAATTTCAGTGAGACCTCGGATTCTAAGTGCCCAAGTCTCTGTTTAGTGCCTTCTTGCTTGTGTCCTTTAGTTTTTTCATCATCACTGAAAGTCACTTGTCTTAAGTGTCACCAGCAGATTTGTGGTGGCATACGGAAATGAAGAGGAGTTCCTCAGACTACAGTGACTGAATCACGGAACTGCCATTTATATAATTTTTATTTATTTACTCTATTTGCTTAATGAACATTTGAGGTACAATGAAGATGAAGATCGCTATTTTTACAAGTACTATGACAGTCAGTTTCTGGGATGAATACATCTAGTTTCCAAAATTATGAAGACACTCTTTTTTCCTGGGGTTTTTTTTTTTTCTTTTTTTAAAGAAACAAAACTATGCACTCGTTAAGCAATCTACAGCAATAGCTCTCACAGTAATACATTTCTGTGGACCCAGAAAGGTTTTGCCATTAGCTCTGCTGCCTAAAGCAAATGAAAGACATGACTGACTCTCTTCATGAAGGAAGCAGGGGATCAGTAGGGAGTGTGATAAAATATGTTAACATAGCAGTAATGTTTCATATTTTGGCAAGCATTCTGCAGCTGCTAGGTGTTCCCTAACAGAAATTTGGGGTTGGTAATTTGTAAGCAAGTTTGGCACACAAGTGAGACATGCTGGAGAGTAGCTGCAGAGAAGGCTAACCTTAAGTAGATGTCTTGTGTTAGATAGTCAGCAGTGAAAAGGTGAAGTCTTCTCTTTCCAGTGAAAAGCTCCTTACTTCTAAGCTCAATGTGATAGGTTTTTTTCCCCCTTGCAGAATCATTGAAGCGCTTTTTCTGTGTATTGTTTTGGCATGTCAGAGTAGGATTTAGTGTTACACGATTAGTATTTTTTCAGAATTACCTTTGTGACACCCAGTCTTGGGGTCTTGTGGGTTGAAAAAGCAAAAGGTAGATGAGTATAAGCATTTTGGGGGGTACAGATTGTTTACATGTCTTTTCCTGCTGTAAATGTTGTTGGAAATAAAGGATCTTACTTACAGTACTGAAATAGTAAAACACTATGTGGCTATCTTTAATGGAAATACATTTCCAGATTACTTCTAAAGGAAGTTTGAGAAACACTATGCACAAACACTTTATATTCTACTCTGTGTTGAAAAAGCACTTGTGAACTGTAATAGAATATGACAGCTGAAATAGATACCCTCATGCTGGGTTTGGTTTTATGTATTCTAGATTTTTAGCTGTAAAAGAGCTGTCTTCAGTCCAGCAGCCATAATGGACAGCCATCATACCCTTACCTTACCGAAGGATGGGAGTCCATTAAAATACACTAGCAGCTGGGGAAAGCTAGTATTTACAAAGTGTTGTTTAAAACATTTGGAGGGGAGAGTGGTAACAGGAGCTGTTCAAAATAGTATTTCTGCAGTTTGAACACTGGAAATAGATTTTGAATTGTACTGAAAAGTGTATTTGCCCACCATTAGGTTAATGTAGTGCTGCATCTGGATGGTATATGTAGTCAGAGAGCAGAGTTACTGCAGCAAACTAACCAAAAAAACTGAACAAGCTCCCATGTAACTGAATTGGAAGTGGACACAAACAGCAGTCCTTAGGGTACTTTTTATGATTACTGTTCAGGTGTTTTTTGCTGGATTCTCTTCTACCTAATGATGTTTCATTTATAAATTGTTTTTGTCTTAAAAACTGGAATTTGAGTTTCAGAAGACAAGTCATAAAGCTTTTGATTCCTTTCTTTAAATCTGATGACATAAGAAGTGTTGGAGTAATCCCAAAAAGTGATGAAAAGGGTTACTTCTCCTTTTCTTCCACCGCATATGTGAAGCTGACTCTTATTAAAGTGCAGTGAGTGTGCTACTACAGTTTTGTGATGAAAGCAGATGGTGAGATAGGAGGTAGTGGGAGACAGTTTGCTCTATGCCCGTGGTTGCTCACATGTAACTGGGACCTTTTTGCTGCAGAAAGGGTACGTAAGTGCTCACAGATTCTCTGCAGAATCATTTAGCTACATTGCTGCCCAGTGCTTCAGGTGGGCTGTGATTTCATCCCTCATGCTTCTGCTGGAAGAAGTCAACCTGCTTGCCAGAGAAAAATACGTGTTGTGTTTTGGATTTTTTTTGGTGGCTCTTGAATGATTTTATGATTTGAGAGAAACAAGCCCCCAGCATGTTTCCTTCTGAGATTTTGTGAGTATCCATAATCAACTGTCTGTGGTTAGGTTGTTAAAACAAGATGTTTATTATGCCATGTTACTTTTTCAGGCTTGAATAATTTATCTGTTAGATTTAATACCTCCATTAGGTATATCTGAATAGTGGAAGAAAGGGTGAGGTACTCTTCATACGAATCTAGAAGTTGGAAAACACATAGGATTTTCAAACCAGAAACTGGCAGTTTCTCTTATCCTTTAGTGAAGGTGACAAGCCATAACAGTTAATGCAGATGTTGTAAATAGATACTAATTTTAGCACACTCCTTATATTAAGGTTTCAATATAGCACATGAATTCCAGTCTTGTGTCACCATTACAATTTTTTTTAGTAACACTGGAAATAATTGGAAAATAAATGTAATAGCAAATGTATTTCTTTTTTTTGGTTTAGCATGAAAACAAGCATTTTTCTGTGGATCATAGTATATGTGGAGCAAAAGACTACAAAGGAAAACAGTTTTACAAAAGAAGTTGGTGTTACTTTGTGCTTGCAGATAAGGGTACTAAAGACCAATTGTGATGTGAATACAATCTACAAGATTTCTTTATTTCACTTTACATTTGCAATACAATAATAAGGATTGCTATGTTGTTATAGCAGTAGTAGTTGCTCTCAACTGTGTTTTAGCTGAAAAGAAAATTCAGTTTGCAGAAAACTGTGGTTTTTTTCCTCACAAAGTTTTGTATGTGCAAAATAACACAAGCTGGGAAAAGGCATAAGGAACTGGGAAAATATGATAAAATAACGTTTTTATCAGATATGGGAAATACCACTGGATATCACCTCCCACAAAACTGTTGCAAAAATGTTTCATAATGAACCATGCTCATCAGTAACATGCAGTAGTTGTATTTATGACAAGGGAACTAAGTGAAACACAACACAGTGTTTTAACCACAGTATCTAAAGATATCTGAAGGCTCTGACTCAAGTGGCTGAATTTGTTTTTGACTGTTTTCATTAGTCAAAGTCTTTTTGTGCCTTTTTGTGTGTGTGTGTGTGTGCACACTTTTGTGCAAATTGACATGATCTGTGCTCGTTCTTCAAAGTGCAGGAGTGCTTAGTTTTCTAAGTTTATCCATCCAACTTTACAATAAAATTAATCAGTAACTTAAGACTCCGTGCAGTGTTTATTTTGAGATGTTCTTCAAGGATTCAATAGGTTAGGGAGAGATTTATAAACATTGATGCGTGTGACCCTGGGATAACCGTGAGTTACAGTATTGTCCATTGTTTATATTGTATGTTGAACATACTGTTCCAGCAGATTACTAGCTTTAGTGTTATGGCTTGATGTTACCAGAATTTATATAATAAACCAAAATAATTCTGTTGTTGCGCACAACAGTGCCCCCTCTTCAGTTTTAGTGACATCTTAAATTGCAGTATTTTTTTTAAGGTTTTTGACAGATGGAAGAGGAAAAGGCTGTCTAAAAGGCAGCTCAGTTACAGTAGCAATCTGAAGTCAAGGCAAAGGGGAGTGGTGAAGGGAAGTGACAACCTGTGACGAGATTCATAACTAGCTAGTATTTCCAGATGTGATGTTAAACCTTTATCAGGTTTCATCAAATTTATCTTCTACTCTGACTAGAACACTTTCAGGTTCTTTGAATTATTTTGTTTCCTGGCACAAAATACTAATCTTGGAGGAAAAAACCCACAGCCAAATATTGATTACAGTTTATTCCCTCTCTCCTTGTTTAGGCTTTCATTTCATCATTTTATGCATATTTGCATTCTTCTCCCTGTTTCTAATTTTTTCTTTTGAAAGTTTTACCTTTGATCAGGTGACACTAATTGCAGAATACTCAAGAATTATTTAAGGTTCTGTTATGAGTTATGTATGGGGAAAAAAGGAGAGAGAAATGCATGGTTCTATGTAATAGTCTGTGGAGGTTCTGTGTAATAGTCTGTGAAGCTGTCAGATTAGCTACAAGTTACTGGACATTAGCATAAAAAATGAGCTGCTAGTATAAAATTAATGCATGTCTTGGTAATACCATTTTAAGTTCATTTGCAGTATTTGGAAATCTAGTCCCACATTTAGCTGAAAGCAAGTCTCACAATATTCTCTGTGTATGCTATACAGTGCATACTTGTTTCTCTCTTTTGGGGGCAAAAAAGATGTTGAACATTTGGTTTGCCAGGTTATCATTATAGAAGCGGTGTTTCTTCATGACTAGTTACTGAAACAGTCTCAGCAACATCTGGAATAGTTGTGCTGAGTCAGCTTCTGAGACTCCTGTTTTTTCAGAACTTCATCTATATACACCACAGCATTGTACAGTGTCCCGTCTCTGTGGTGAGACATGCCAAGGATTTATGCTGCAACTCTGCAGCAGTGGTCATAGGTGATGTTGTTTACATCTGGATGTTTCTTAAATCTTAGGGTCTGAAAATAGGGTGATCAGCTAAACTATTTCAGTTTATTATTTTGAGACTTAAATTCTTAAGGTACAAATTCTCAAGTTACAAGTTCTCTCTTTTATATTTTCATGCCAGAATGCTGTATTTCCCTTTGTCTGTTTTCAGTGAGTCCTGTCCTATGGAGTGTCTTTATAGGTGTTGGCTTTCTGTAAAGTAGTAGACTTTGTCTGTTATGTATTTGTCTTGTCTTGTTATTATCTTTGATGTTTTTTTGCATTTTTGACTGCACTGTCAAGGTTTCTAAAGAATCTTACAGAAAGGGAATCTCGTTTACCTCTATTTAAATATGGAGGGCTGTGATATCCTTGTGTAGGGAAACAATTACAGAATCATAGAATAGTTTGGGTTGGAAGACACCTTTAAAGGCCATCTAGTCCAATCCCCCTGCAATGCGCAGGGACACGTTCAACCACATCAGGTTGCTCAGAGCCCCATCCAACCTGGCCTTGAATGTTTCCAGGGATGGGGCATCTACCGCTTCTTTGGGCAACCTGTGTCAGGGTTTCACCACCCTCGCTGTAAAAAATTCTTCTTTATATCCAGTCTAAATCTACCCTCCCTTAGTTTAGAACCATTACTCCTTGTCCTGTCGCAACAGGCCTTGCTAAAAGGAACGTGCCCATAGGCCCCTTTTCAGTCCTGAAAGACTGCAGTAGGGTCTCCCTGCAGTCTTCTTTTCTCCAGGCTGAACAACCCCAACTCTCTCAGCCTGTCCTCATAGCTGAAGTGTTCCATCCCTCTGATCACTTTTGTGGCCCTCCTCTGGACCCATTGCAACAGCTCCATGTCTTTCCTGTGCTGAGGGCTCCAGAGCTGGACACAGGACTCCAGGTGGGGTCTCACCAGAGCAGAGTGGAGGGGCAAAATCACCTCTCCCGACCTGCTGGCCACCCTTCTTTTGATGCAGCCCAGGATATGGGTGGCCTTTTGGACTGCGAGCGCACGTTATTGGCTTATGTCCAGCTTTCCATCCATGAGGACACCCAAGTCCTTCTCCGCAGTGCTGCTTTCAATCCATTTTCTTCCCAGCCTGTACTGATAGCGGGGGTTGCCCCAACGCAAGTGCGGCACCTTGCACTTGGCCTTGTTGAAATTCATGAGGTTCGCACAGACCCACTTCTCCAGCCTGCCCAGCTCCCTCTGCATGGCATTCCATCCCTCAGGCGTGTCAGCTGCACTACTCAGCTTGCTGTCATCTGCAGACTTGCTGAAGGTGCACTCAATCCTGCTGTCTGTGCTGCCATTGATGAAGATATTAGACAGTGCTGGTCCCAGTACGGACCCCTCAGGGACACCACTTGTCATTGATCTCCATCTGGACATTGAGCTGTTGACCACTACACTCTGGCTGCGACCTTCCAACCAATTCTTTATTGTCGCGTTAAAAGCGGGGTAAGGGGAGTCTGATAAGCGGCAAAAGGAGAGCCCTTCCGTTGAGTCACAAGGTTCAGAGAAGACCCCCTTGCTTTCTAAACTCTCTCTCAGAGGAAAATCTAGGTGTGGCTGGATCTACTCCTAGTCCCAGACTTGGTCAACGGTTTATGTCTAAAGGGTTAAGTATGTAGCCACTTATCAGATTCAACTTGCCTGTCAGAGCCTCTCCAGGGACTTTCACTGAAACAGTTTTGCAAAGTTGAAACAGCAGGTAATTTATTCAATCGTCAAGTATCACAGATTCGGGATTGCCATTGATAAATGCACTGTCTACAAAAGTTGAGCTCAAAGGTAATGGTTTAGCGCTGTAGTTAACATTGTGTTCCCAGGGATACATCTGACAAAGTCAGAGGCGCAACTCGTACCAAAAAGTCATCCCTTCATGGGGGAGAAGAGAGGTTCAGGCCCGTCGACCCGTCTGTCAGGTAAAGGTCTCGCTTGGCTCTTCCTCCCAAAAAGAGTTTTCAAGTGCCTCTTTTTATATGTTTGGAAAATTTTTTGGTGAGGTGGGACTAAGTCAGTTATGGTGCATCAATTGGCTCTTGGCATGGAATGTCGTGTCCTCAGAAGTGGGACTCAGCAGTGTGACACGCCTTCGGAGCCGGCATCTTGGGGGCCATCTGTGCTTTATCCGAAGCAATCTCTGGCTGGGAGAGGCCTCCGGGGCTCCACAGATCACTTGGTTTACATTGATGGGCTATCCTCCCTTACTTCTGGCTGATAAGATAAGCACCAGCTAATTGCTCCTTTTGTTAAGTCTTCGGCTCTTGACACCTCAGTCTGAGCATGTCTTTAGTCTTGTATTTGAGAAGTCCAGCAAGGCCATTGATTACACTTATACACAAAACAGCCCACCTGTCGAATTTGTATCTCCCCAATTTAGAGAGAAGGATGCCGTGGGGGACTGTGTCGAAGGCTGTGTAGAGTCCAGACAGAAGACATGTGTTGCTTTTCCCTTGTCCACTGATGCAGCCACTAGGCTGGTCAGGCAGGACTTACCTTGGTGAAGCCATGCTGGCTGTCTCAAATCACCTCCCTGTCCTCCATGTGCCTTAGCACAGCTTCTCAGAGGATCTGTTCCATGATCTTCCCAGGCACAGAGGTGAGGCTGACAGGTTGGTAGTTCCAAGGGTCCTCCTTTCTACCCTGTTGAAAAATGGGCACAATATGTCCCTTCTTCCAGTCAGCAGGAGCTTCACCTGACTGCCATGACCTTTCAAGTACGATGGAGAGTGGCTTGGCAACTACGTCAGTGAATTCCCTCAGGACCCTGGGATGCATCTCATCAGATCCCGTAGACTTGTGTATGTGAGCATGTAAGAAGACGTTTAGTATCCTTTTACATTAACTAACACAGGAAATTCAACCATATTGCATTAAACAGCTAAAATACATAGAAAAAATCAAGACATACAGGTTTAAACAACTAACATAAATAGAATACAGATGAGAACTTTTTTGGGAAGCAGTATTATCTAAAACATTACGCATGATGCAAAACCAAATTTAGTATTGTAGTATCCATCTTTTTCTGTTGTTGCTGTATTTTTTGAAACTTAGATTGTTTTCTTGGATCAAATGCTATTTACGTCCTCCTTGGAGCAGGGGCATGGCACAAGGGTGATTATCATGTGCTCTTTGAAAGTAGTATCTAGTTTTCTCAAAGGTTTAGCTAATTCAAAATTCCTTACAGGCTAAGAGGAATCCTCATTTGTGAGTAAAAGCATCATATATAAGGCACTGACTTCATTAGTTGAGGTATGCATAGGAGGAAGGGTTTCATATACATGTCAATAGCCTGATTTTTTGTTTTGGCAAGGCACCCTTCTAGACTGTAGCTATTCATCAGTATGTTGATGTTGTGAGTATGCAGTCGTGAAAAATCAATGTGCTTATGGCAAAGACATGCAATAGTAAAACTAGTTGAAAAATTTGCCTATGTGAGATAGCATGGAGTGCTGATCATTCTCAATTTCTATACATAGGTGTTCTCCTTTGTGAGTAAAGTAAGAAATGTTTAAAAGCCATTTGCAAATGCTATGGAAATTTCAGTAGACACAGCTACATGTAAGAACGTGAGTAATCATCTCTCCAGTTGCCACTACAGAGAGATCAGAGAAATCACTTCCACTTTGCAGCTGGTGGATTTTGTCATTTCCATTGCTTAGGCAGCAATTAACAAAGAAAACATCTGCAAGTTTTAATACACACGTAAAAACACCTTTGGACTTGCGTTAGTGGTCTGCAGTCCTTCAGAAATCAAATTTAAGATGGTTACTGCAATAAATGTGCTTCTGCAAGCAACAGGAGACTCCATTGCTGCAGTTCGTAGTCTTGTGTGATAGGTGGTGCAGCTGGCTTGGCGGTTGTCTCCTCTGTGCTCCCAGCCCTCTTGCCGGGTTCTCACTTGAATTTAGCAAGGCTGGGCTGTTCGGCCTGCAAATTGAGTGGGGCATGGACATGCGCACAGACCTGGTCCTGTGCCAGGCTGGCTGAGGGCAGGCAGGGTGTGTTTGTGCAGTGCCTTCTTCACAGACACAGCCATGGCTCCCAGGTGGTGAAGGGGTACAGCTGCTCCGGGCCAGTGTGGTGCTGGGGCTGATAAACCCGCAGCGGGCAGCACACAGGCCCATGCAGACGCTGTGCCACTGGCAGTCCATTTGCATTGCTTCCAATACTGTGTGATCTGTTTTACGCCATCATCACAGGAATTCTCTTTTTCCTTTCTCTCCATTACTCAAAATGACAGCGGTGGACTATAATTGGTCCTGCGTTTTACCCACTTTCTGTACAAAAATCCTTGATTTTAGTTAAGCGGTGACTTAAACTAACATGAGGCAGCGCAGGTCACAGTGTAGAAGGGGACCCTAAAACCTGGACAGTGCTGACAACTGAACAGTAATTTAAGGGAGCTGTGGAAGCTGGAGTTACGGAAGTGCTTGAGATCGCAATCAATCCTGCTGGCTTCAGTATTGATTCGTAAGATGACTGCTTTCACTTGGGCTAAAGTAAGGAGAGTAATTGGGGTATAATAACTTGAGCTAACTGCTCCAGTAAAGCCCTCACCCTGGCTTAACAGAACCAAATGAGGTGTATTTGCTTGAAAAATTATTTGTTTTTGGAAGACTTCCTAAAGCCATATGATGACTGCTATGAAAGCGTGATCTTAGTCTAAAAGTAAGATCAAGCACAACAAACTACAGTTTTGAAGTTTTTCTGTGGTGCTGATTACAATGAAAGGGAAAATAACATAAACCCTATCTTGGTCAGTGATGCACTTTGACATGTGCAATATCTCGGTTCCTAGGGGAGGATCTTCTCAGTTGTTTCTAATAAAACACTTCAGCTGTCATAAGGTGGTTAGCAAGATCTTATATTTCACAGCAGCTCTGTTATAAATTAAATACAGCTGCTGTTTACAGAAAAAGGTAGCATAGTTTTTTCTTTCTTCCATTATTATTATTATATCAGTGTCACTATTGATAGGTCAAGTGTAAAAGATGCCTTTTTTGGAGTACATTTGATTCTATTTATATCTGCCTGTTGAAAAGTTACATGCATTCTCAAAAGAATTTCAGAATTTAGATTGATGTACATATTAGCCTGTGGCATTAGTACTGCGTTTTTGCAGGCTTTGTACATCGCTTTCCTTATAGTGGAATGTCACCATTGAAACGTAGTTTTTTCTTGTCAATTGGTCTTGGAGAGGAAATGATTTATGAGCCGTCGTGATAAATGCTTATGATGTTTTACACTCCATTTGGCTGGAAACTTCTCACATGTGTAGAAAACCCAGAATCTGAAAAAAGTACCAGAAAGTAATTAATCTGTTAAAGCAACCATGCTAGTTTTACTAATCCATATGATCGGTTCTAAGGAGTTAAATACACCATTTTCCAAAATTTTATATGTTCACATGTGTAACCTCCCAACTGTAAACTGTGATCTGAATCAGTCGTGCTATCTCTTTTGTGTTGCTGTGTTTCATTATGACTGTTTAAGCACCTGTGGTAAAATCTTGAGAATGTTCATAGCAGGACCCAGATTATGTTTTATGGCTTTAAAAAAACCCCAACACATTTTCAAGGGGGAGGGCTGCCAGTTTCTCTGTATATGCATAAATACATAAAAATCGGAATGGGTCTGTCCAAGTTTCAATGGGGAGTGACACTAATTGTATCTTAGCATTTACATTAAAAAGTGACAGACTTTCTGAGAGACCCTGAGATAGTGTTTGTGGATTTACAGAGATGACTGTAATGCAATTCTGGACAAGCTTTATGCAGAAATAGGTGGAATCAGACATTGAATTAGTGTATATATTATTTTGTCTCTTCAACAAAACTGTTTTTTGCAATTAGCTAATAAAATGTAGGGGCTAGTAAAGGGAACTGCAGTTACAGTTCCTACTCTTGGCAGTTTGTGATGTTTTGTTTAGTTATTTGTGATGACAGGTCCTATCTGTGCTGTCTTAAAAAGATGCATCATCACTTTCATAAGGAAAATGAAGTTATTTGTATTACTCACTATAGACAGTAATTAAATATATGGAGACGGATATCTTACTAAAAAGAGAAATAAATCAGTAATTAACTGCACAGATGGAGTAGAGATAATTAAAATATATATAAAAATTGGCTTTACAAGCCATACAAAGAAACCCATCTGTTTAAAAAGAAAGTATAACCAAATATAAAATCAGCTTCACTTGAATTTTTTTTTCATAGCTTTTGGAACATCTGTGCAAAGCACTTTGCTGGTGTAAGTGATGGTGTTTTTGCTTTTGTCAGCAAAGATTTCATTCATACAAGTACAAGGCTATAAATACAATACACATACTGCTGAACTCACAAGTGTAAGTTGGACTACTTCCATGAAAGGTTTCTCACAGGGGTACTACAGTTCTGTTATTAGTGCAAGCCGCTGTCTCCATGTTGCATCCTGCTAGAAGGTCATAGAATCAGTCATGATACGCATGATCATGCCTTCTGAAGAGAATAGTATGTAGTAATTCATTCTGGGAAAGAATTTATTGCATTACTTTCCCTTCCAAATTTTGCATATATTCGCACAGCAACACTATATTGAAATTGCTTTTCTTATTTTAATTTTTTGACCTTCCAGGACTTAAACTTTGTTTAAAACTTGAATGGTCCATAATCCAAAGAAGTCCCCCTCCCTTTTTCTTTTTTCTACCTAATTTGCAAATTATGGAGTTTTCTTTTTCAGCATAGTTCAAATCTGTGGCAATACATTGCAGGAAAAGTCCCTGAACTTCAATTATGTATTTAGTGACTGCAGTACCCTGTATGCACAATTCTGAAGTACCCAAAGCACCTTTGGCTAGTTAGGAGCTCAGCTGGAACCCAAAATGACTCCTCTCAAAAAATATCTGGTCAAAACTGAGGAGATCTGAATTTCATAATTAGCTATTCAGTGTTGTGTCCAGAGAAAATAGTTCTTTGGAGATAGAAAGAATACTGAAGAGCTTGAGTAAAATACAGTGTTTTCTGCAACTGGAAATCTGAAGCAGCAGTTGTAAATATCAAATCTCAAATTCTTTTACTAGCCACAAATTTAATAAGTATTGGCTGATCACATTCAAACATACAGCAGCAGTTTTCTTCAAAATTAACTTTTCTAATAGAGGGAAATAAATGGGGTGTTTTTGTATCAAAATGTTTAAAATCTCTAATGTGAAATGAACATTAGATTGATTTAAATTTTGGTTAATGCCAAGGCATATTGTTTCTCTTAATGGAGACATAAATCTTCTATGACCGTGGTTAAATTTTGTTAGAATATAATGTAAAAAGAGACAAATATATATGTAAAGTGATGAAAAAAAAATCCAATATTTTAAATCTTAAGCAAATTTTTAGATATTAAGCAAAACATTTAGAATCTTTACACAATGAAGTTAGTGCTTGAACAGCTGCAAATCTAGGCACAAACCCTGAGGAGGTGAACTCATTTATAAAGCACAGATACTGTAGTAATAGAAGTATTAGGAAATTTTGGATAAATCAGAACACATGGTGTAAACATGCCTGGAGTATTGATCAAAGACATTTATTTGTCCTTCGCTTTAATGAGCAGAAGCAAAACTTAATTCTGTATAGGAAGCGTAAGCCCAAGGTTGCCCCCGTTCTTCTAGAAAGCATATGCTATTATTTAGCCTGGGCTAATTGTGCTGCTGTTAATTATGGGCTGCATAAATCTTCCTAGGAAAGGGCTTTATTTTCTTTGCTTATTTTTTTGCCAGATTTGAACCATTTTGTCTGAAATCTTCTATGCCAGGAACAGATTTTTTTTAATTTTGTGAAAAATGTTGCTGTCCTTTGAAGAACAAGATTAGGGAAACTGTACTTCCGATCTGCATTAAAGAAAACAGAAATGCCTTCTTACTGACAAAATGCTACACATTCGTACTTGGGGGTGGCTACTTGAAAGTTAACAGGCTGGTGGCCAAGGTGGAGGTGTGTACTAACCACCACTGTAAAAATTTACCTCCAAATGGTCTGTGGTTTTGTAGGAAAAGATGGGAGGCAATGACGGTCTCCAAAGGTACCATCTACTGGAATGCAGTTTTGCCATCGGACAGTGCCTGCCTGCCAAAGGGAGTAGTTACTCGTTATCCCACTGAAGCACAGCAATGCAGTGACTCAAGGGGGTGAAATAGAAACAGCCTTGTGCAGCGGAAGGGAGTGGGGAGGAACACAAAATCACATGGGAGTGCGTATTAGAAAGGAACAGGGGAGCAGAGACTGCAGCTGGCCGAGGAGTGCTGGCCGGGACCAATGTTTTAAGGAGAAAAGACGGAAAGAGTAATTACAGGTACCGACGGGGACGGAGACAGAAGAGCCTGTAGGTTTTAGAGCATGCACCTTTTGGAGCTGGCAGCAGGGGATCTCATTTCTATGCTCCGCTTTGTTAAGCAGTAGCTAAAAGCAGACTGATTTTTTTTTCTAGTTGTCTTTCATTAATTCAAAGGATAAAGCCAGTGCTGAGGATCTAGGAGCCCAAAGTGATTTAATAGTAGCAGCCAGGAGTCAGAATGGCACTGCCTGTCTATTCCTGGCGCAGGCTTGAGCCTCTGTGCCTTGAACTCTCTAATCTTCCAGCCCTAGGGTGCTGTGTCCCATACCTTTGATCCTGAACTTTCTTATGAAGTCCAGAAGTGGACAAGAGCATTTATTTGTGTAGTATGGATGGGATCACAGGTACTTATTTTTAATTTTGTTTCTTGGCAAGGACTAGAAAAATTACATTCAGAATCTAGTAAAGAGTTGAAGCATTGAAATCTCCTACACTCAGAAACTGGACAAGGTCAGGCTTATTTCTTTCCTTGCATCATGGTATTTGAGTTTTTATAGTGAAAAGGTGTGTAGGGGGATACAATGCTGTTTATTAAATCTACTTGTTATAGGTGGAAGAATGGAATTTGGACATACAAACCTTGCTTCACATCTGCAATACAGCATTGATTTCCAATTAAATACAACTTGAAAGGAATTATTTGCCACTTAATTATGTTAAATCACACATCATCTGAGGAAAAACTGCAGTGAGTGGGAGGAAGTGTTGACAGGGTTGCAAAGGTGATGAAGTCATTTATTCCAATGGGTTGCTATGCTGTGGGTAATCTTTTTGCTTACAGAATATGGGAAGTGAATTATGTTTTAATCCTTTTAAAATACAATCACTTAATGTTTTTCTAAAGGGCCCTTTTCCTAACTTCTGAATCTTAATTTGCAAACTCAGAATTACTGTAAATTTGGGTTGTAATTTGTGTAGTGTTTCTGGGAAGTGCATATTTTAGCTACTTGTATTTCCAAATACTGTATTGGTGCAGGTTTTCATTCTTTGCAACTTTGTTCGCTTCAGGATATTGAGCTTATCGAATTTACAATCCACTCTGGAAGGTATATGTGTAGGTAATGGAGAGGGTTTTGAGGGTATTGACATGCTTACTGTAATTCTCAAGTGGCTGCCAGCTTATAGAAAAATAGTCTTGGGACGTTTAAAGTTAAGTGTTACAGAATCACAGAATCACAGAATGGTACGGGTTGGAAGGGACCTCTGTGGGTCATCTAGTCCAACCCTCCTGCCGAAGCAGGGTCACCTACAGCAAGCTGCACAGGACCTTGTCCAGGCGGGTCTTGAATATCTCCAG
>Ga0065711_1002024_pt1 | contig 57410 bp, 25 predicted proteins | sample Hoacrofraction12_FD_59098 | JGI IMG/M metagenome (GOLD analysis project Ga0065711, IMG submission 59098) | Hoatzin crop microbial communities from Cojedes, Venezuela - Epithelial fraction 12 v2 (version 2) | ecosystem: Host-associated > Birds > Digestive system > Esophagus > Crop | place...
TCATTCTTTCCATTATCCTTTCGTGTCCTTCTTTTTTTTTTTTTTTTCTCCTTTCCAAAATGTCAAACCTCTTCTCTGCCTTTACACCCACTGTGTTCCTGCCCGCATAGCCCAGGAGAGCACCACTGAACCCTGTACTGTCAGGCAAGCATGGTGTGACTACAGAAGCATATTTTCCAGACATGGATTATAAAAGATTTCAGATCACTTCAGGTCACAAAGAAGGTAAACAGCTTCTGTTTATGAAAATCAGACTGAAAGGCTGGAATTCCTTCATCAGTGGAGTTAAACCCTTTTCAGGTGTGTTAGGACTGTGAGCCAAGCTTGCAGACACAGTGCTTGCTGCACAGAGCGCTGCTCAACAGGAAGAAAAGAGATGTGAGGCACTGCAATTAAGTGATTATGCAAATCTAAACAGGGATTTTGTTTTAAAGTATTTTCCAGTATGAACATGATGTGATTGCAAGAGACATGTGAGCCACTCTTGGAGCCAAGAAACAGGAACAGGCTGCCTCTGCAGAATACACACCTGGGAATAACTGAGCCAGTCACTGGATGTCACCATTGAGCTGCAGAAATGTGGCTTGAAGTTCATTATTTATCTGCTTTTAAAAGTACTGGTTTTTAAGGAAAGCATCTGTCACTGGAAACCCTTGGGTGAGTCAGCACTTTGGTGTGGACTGGAGATTGCCTTTTGCTTGGACTCAGCGTTGGTGTCCTGCCTCTCTGTGGATGAAGTCAGCTGCGCTCATCCTCCAAGGGAACGTGACCAGGGACCACTCTGAATTGGGGGAACGATTTAATGGTGGGTAGATGAATGTCCTGAGAACACAATGACCTAAGGTCTGGCAAACATCAGGAAAGGTTTCCCTTCTCTGCAGCATGTATACGATGCTTGGGGTGTTGTGGGTAGGCAGATGCTCTGCTGATGAAATACTAACACAAATCATAGTAATATTGCACGAGCTCCCTTGAGCTTAGCAGAAGAGCTGAGACCAGTATTGCCTGCTCGCACATTCAAGAACCACCAGCACTGAAAGGAGTTGGTGATTATTGTCATCAGAATGAGAGCCCCAAACAGAAGGAAAACAGAATAATTTTCACTTAACTGGAAATGTTCAGTTGTTTCTAGTCTCTTAGGCTGTTATGTAGGAAATTATCTCTGATGATCCAATTAGTGGAAAGGAATAGGGATCTACATGGGACTGAGAATGTACTCATAGCATAGATTAAAAGAAAATTGTGTATGTCTATTAAAAAAAAAAAAGAAAGAGAGAGTGAGGGGAAGAAAAAGCCAACAGCCAAAGAGAAGAGAGATCATTCTCTCTCAAGAAATGGGAGAAAGACTGTCCAAGGACTGAAGTGGTGACCTAGTCATTTCTGAACAAAAGAAACACGCAAACAAAACCAGACAAGACTTCATAAGATTCTTTAACCTGTTAAGCAAATTTTTGTTAAGAGCAATATGTCTTAGCATAAGTAACTCAACTTTATATAGAACCTCACTTGTTACAGACAAGTTTGGACACACACTCAGGTCAAAAGAGGCAGCTGAAGAACAGGCAAGCCCAAGTAATCTTCTCAGGCAGCCTTCTTCCCTTTAAAGCAAGACAAAAGGCAGAAAATTCTGGAAGGGAAATTACAGTAAATTGTGTAAGCTAGAAGATGTTATCTTTCTGGAATATTAGTCCTCCTCTGTGAATATGAAGCTGTGCTGTTTGGAAAAAAACTATTTCGGTAGAAGAGCAGCCAGTCTAAGAGGAGGGGCTGTGTAGAGCAGGCAGGATGCGGAAGAGCTTTACACTAATAACAAAGGGGAGGATGAAGAGAAGGGACAGGGAGCTCTAATTTAGCACAAAATCAAGATGTTGAGAAACAGATTAATTGAGGTACCAAGAGACTTGAAGGAATGGAAAATCTTTAATTGCCTGTACACCAATGTGGAGATTCTGGGTAGTAAAAGAAGATTAGGAATTGCTCACATATGGGCACGAATTCAACCTACTTTGGTGTTACTGAAATCTGATGGGAAGATTTGCATGACTGGAATGTTAAAAGCACTGGTTACGATCTGTTTAGCAAGCAAAACTGGGCAAACAGAAGTAGGAAGGCTGGACTCATGTCAAAAATGGCATTGCATGTTTCTGAGTCTCTGAGAACTCAGAAGCAACTGATCTGAACTAATGTTCTCACAAATAAGGACTAAATTGGGTGCAGACTGCTATCCATTGCAGACCAGAGAGTGACTTGATTTCTTGTCTGGCTCTTTAAGCACCTCTTTATTATAGATAGGAAGAAAAAGGCGTTAATCTGAATGGCGTATAGAGGAGATCTCATGCTGCTAGAACTATAATATCCTTGATTTTTTTTTCTTTTAAATGAAGATGACAATTTCCTAACTTTAAACGTGTTTTATCCAACAGCAGGGGAAAATGGTGCTAGACCTCATCATCTTGACAAATAAAGAGAATTCACTCACAGAATTAAAATCAGAGAGTTGTTTAGATGCAAGTGACGTAGACTTGATTACATTTGCTACATGCAAATGGAATAATGTCCAAACCACACGGATACACGCATACACAGAGCTGATTTCACGAAGATGAAAGCTATTATGAACCAAATCATTTGGGTGAAGGGATTTAAAGGGAAAAAAGTAAATAACTAGGAACTCTGTGACAACATTTTATCTGCTTCAAAAATACTATTAGCACTAGCAAGGGAAAAGAATTTAAAACAAAACAAAACAAACAAAAACCATACTTGAAGAAAGGCTAGCCTGATACTTAGGGGACAACTGATAACTTACTATGTAAAATGTGACCTTGTAAATACATGCAGGTACCAGATTCAAGACAGCCTACATTCAGGTTTACTCAAGGTGTGAGTGCAAATTGTGCAACTATCTCAAAGCCACAGAAGTAGTTCTGCACAAAGTGTTTGTGACAGTTCAGTTTAGAAGTCTTCAGACCAGTGAATAAACTGTGTGTGTGGATGAGCCCTCAGTCATTTAGCTGTTCGTTGACATTGAAATTCAGCTTTGTATATCCTGCCAGCCCAAGAGCTATGCACCATCTGGTTCCCACATCCGCTCTGTTGAAGGGACACCGATAATTCCTTGGCTTGGCTTGTGCCAGTTTAGGAGTGAACTTCAGAATGAATGGAAAGTGAAAGACTGGCAAACACAAACATTTCATAAATTTCAGAAGGAATTCATAAGAGGTAAAGGCAGGCCTTAGACCAAAACCTTTGTCTGGCCTGTAAACGACATTTCTGGAGCATCTGATTTCCTTCATCCTGGATCCTTACTGAAACCATTTCAATGGGGACTTAAGAGCCTAAACATGTCTAATGTCTGGGCCCAAATCTCTGTGTTGCTTCTTTCTCATGTATCGCTTCTTTCTGATAGAATTGGGAATTGTTCAATGGAGACGATATAGTGGAAACTAGAAATATCATATAATGGTATTTTTTCTGCCTGTGCTTTAAAACACCCTAGGCTTTAATAAGGATAGCAGCTGTGCTAGAAATGTTAGCTACACTTTGTGATAGGGAAACTTGGAGGGGTACTTTTGTCTTTTACAATTCCTGTCTTTTTTTGAACGGGTTGATCTGAAATACAGTTCTCAGAGTACTTTTGTAAACTAACATGTCTTTAAAAAGAATCTGCCATCCATCTTTTCTATGCCAGGTTGATGGATTGTGAACCTCTGAGTAATATCTCTTGACTGAATGAGCCATCTTAGCACTTCCATGGAGAAAAGAGACGTCACTGGGTGAAACACGATGGATTGATGTATTTTTTTCTTAGTAGAAGTGAGAAGATTTTTTTCAGAATTTTCAGATATTGCAACATTACAGAATTTGGATAATATTCAGTGAAGAAATAAGCTATTAAAAATATTTTTCTGATTATATTGTCTGGTAAAACATCACCTTACATTTCCATGAGGGTCTTTTATGAGCAAGACAGAACTCTCTGCCTTCATTATATGTTGCTTTTAGTTTCAGACCTGTCCCGTACCAACCTCAAGGTGAGGAAGGGCATCACTAGGTACTGGTGAAGCTTACAAACCAAAAGTGCTTTCCTGAGCACTGCTTAAAACTTCTGCCTGAATTGTGCAACCAGAATTTTCACAGTGGTAACTTGGACTAAGCCCAGCTTTGAATGTGGATTATTCAGCTCTGCTGCTCCTATCTGTGGGTCCATGCTCCAGCAGGCACAAGGGCTATTTAAAATAAGGACACAGATGCCTAAATACTCTTTCAAACTCCAAGATGCAGAACTGTGAGTCTCTGTTTGCAAAAATGGTTTCTGCTTAGGAGAGGGGATGATGTACAACACTGAAGTTTAGATAGCTTGTCTTGGCAGTATTCCTTGAGAGTTCAGAAGAGAGGCTTCAGGTCTCCTCTCAAATTGTCTTCTGGAGAAAGCTTTTTCTTCACTGACTGTACAATATATTAAAGCTGAGGAACCAATTTAGCCACTTGAATTTAGAGAGCTAAAGTTAAGAGGTATCCCATGTCTTAAAACCTCACCCACTGACTGATGAAGTATCCAAAGGGCACTGCATGATCAAAGTACCACTCACCCTGTGGCTGGGTATGTCACATCAAACCACAGCGCACATGCTCACCAGCACAGTCGTGCAATGGCACACTCAGCCCAAGGCAGCATCTGTCACAGTGTCAATGCATAGCTGCATACAGCCCCAGGCACTGTCAGGGACTACATTGTCCAGGACTGTTTCCAGAGCAGCATCTGGTCCTTTAATCGGGGGCCTGAGGCTGGCCCACATGCCACATGGAAAGTCAGTTTAGTTTCTGGTACCCCAAGAGTTAAAATCTCTACATTTTTTTCCTTGGTGGGAACGAGAGAAACAAAATAACATGGAAATGAAAGAAAAGAAAAGCAGAGCTAGGGAGAGGGGAAAAAAAGAAACCAAGCCTAAAAAAAATCTCTGGAAACAGAGAAATAAATATGGTTTAATAACTGGGACACAAGCTACAGTCAGTGGAATTAAAACCCTGTTTTCTACTGGCCAGCTGCCAAAGTGTGGCACAAACAAATCCAGAAAAAGGCAGGTTAATGAGAGACATCCCAAAAAAGAAGTAAAAAAAGTGAAAGCAACAAACTCACAGAGCTGCTGCTGATGAGATAAATAAGATTTGATCTGACATTACCTGATCTCCTTGCTGTGCATATTTTATTTGCTAGAGCCAGTCTTTTAAGTCTCCAAGACACAGGTTTCAGGCTCATCCTCTCAGCAGCCGTCACTGCATCCATCTTATCCATCCTTCAACTTGTCCATCCCTGATCACAGTGGGATTTGGTTGTATCCTGAGCCTGCTGCTAGACAGAGGCAGATGCATTGGGTCAGCATTTGCTGCACACTGCATCTGGCAGGAGGCTGAAGAGCCAGAAGAATTCCTGACATGATAGACCAGGTGTCAAAAGCAATAAATAAAAAATGATAGCAAGAATCCCTGATGAGGAACTCAGCCTTTCAGAACTACGGACCTGTAGTTTTCTTGCAGCAGATATTTTTGACTTGTTTTGATATTGTCCCATCTCCATCTGATGTCCCAACTCAGGAATTCTCTTGCAATTATCTTTCTCTCTGGTGCGTGATTGTTTGAATTTACGAGACTAAAGGGATGGCTTAAGGAACCAAATTACAAGGTCTATTATTCCCACCAGGTTTTCTGAAACTGCAGGTTTGAGTCCCAGCTGTCCTGATTTAGAAGTTAGATTAAACTCACTGGGGCTACAGCTGGTGTGCTGCAAACATCCTTCTCTTCTAGAGCTGTTGACCTCCAAAAGGGTGGAGAATGAAACTAAAATCCAAAGAAGTTCCTCTACCTCACGCATGCACACATGTTCGTGAGTGAAAAGAGTGTGCTTTGAGGATGCTTTGGTAATGACGCAAAGCCAATTATGTGGAAATGGAGAGGCTGCTATAAAAGACTTTAACAATATGCTTTCTTCTCCTTCTGGGGGGGTGCAAGATTCCTTGTAAAGTCACGCTGAAGTAGAGAGAGTCATAATGAAGACAGGCTTGATCTCTGTATCAGTTTCTAGAGGAATCTGTATGGAGAAAGGTCTGTGACCCACATGGAATAAAATCCTAAGGCCTTTATCTTCTTTGACTTCACAGGCAGAACCTTGCTATTTTGATTTACATGTTCACAAGTTCCATCCTCTGTTTCCTAATGTATTGTACCTGTCAGCTTTTTCCTTGTGTCCACTGGGCTGGTGGATAAAGGCATGGAGTAAAATGTAAATTCAACAATGTTGCAATGCAAGCTAAAGCACAGAGTTCAAACTCGTGGTTTAAAGAGTCTTCACAGAAAACAACTGGGAGCTTGCTTTCTTTGGCTGCACACACTTAATAGTATTTATCTGTTGGTCAAGCTTCATTCCAGAAGCATATACATCTTTCTCTTTGGGCTTGAATGTGGAAACTGCTTCAGCAACACATTCATTTACTGTGCTTATAAGCCACTGACTTTTAAGGCCTTGATAAATTAAAGCCTAACCAAAGAGTTTTCCTAGAGAAGGGATTTTTTCCCTTGAATCAGGACTGTATTTCTCTCACTCTCCAACTGTTGTCTTTGGTCAATTAATGTTGTCCAAGATGTCTGGTCTATGTTCATATATAGTCTAGCTGACTTTTTATATATGCAACATAGAGAAAAATTCCAATATGACTTTTTATCCCACCTGTTTTGAGAAGTATTTAGTCTATGATGACTCAGTTTGGGCTAGTACATTAGATTGAATGCCTGAGCTTTTGGCTGCGAAGTTTAGGGGAAGTAAGTCCAATTTTCTTGGACAAAGTGCTTTGAGAACTCTTTGTATTTCAGAAAGTCCAGCCCCAGCTATCAACCCAACAGAATGGATTTCAATGAAGCATTGCAGCCTTACATAATCAGAAGATCCAGTTCTAACAATTCACCTATTTTTCATTTGTCTCATTAGACACAACCCCACAGTGCTTGTCCACTTTCTGTGCTAATGAATCATAAAAATTCCATATGCAAAAATAAATAAAAGCATATTTTTTCCTTTCATTTTTTCAAGTTGCATGCGTTGGGGGAGAAATGGTTTCTCCGAGCAATGTAATTCCATTCTGGTTAAAATAGATACACAAGAATATATGCCACTGAAAAGCTAGAGGGGGTTTTGAACATCTTCCTGCTGACAGGACAGATAGATAGCCACTGATGTGCTATTAATTAGCAGAAAGAATAATCACAGATTGAAAAATCCTTGGGACTGCAAATATAATTCTTTTTGATGTCTTTAAGGCCTTAGTCTAGGCTTTAAGCCCCATGTAGCTTTCATCACAACAGTAAAAACAGTACCCTTTCTGATGATGCCAAAGCCTAAATTACGTGTAAAGACAAATGCTTTTGATAAGTACAAGACAAGATGTATAAAGAACAGTCCCCACCCTCAAAATTGCAATGTGAAATCACAGTGTAAAACGCAAGAAATATAAGGGGAAAGAATAAACAAATGAACCAAGATGAGGAAAAAGAGAAAAACCTAACACCAAGTGTGAAGACTTTCACCAGGCGTAAGAAGTCATTGCAAGTCTTCACATGTCCGATTGCAGTTTATTGAGAGCACTGTAAAAGAAGTGAAGGAAGTATGATGTGAAGGAAGACAAATATAGTGGTGGGTGTTAAGAAATTACCCGAAAAAAAGAATTAAAACAAAGAAGATGACATCAAATTATTTAATTTTGGGGAAAGGATGTTTTTATTATGAGGAAAGAAATGCATATACTGAGTGCTGGACTCTGATATTTTCTACTCTGTGCACTTTGGTTACATTGAACCACAAGACACAGAGATGCAGTGATTAGCTGAGAACTCCAGTACGTAGATTTGTACATAATTCATAGTTTGACTTCTCTAAGTTTGCATAATAAATAGTTTAAACACTGCAGAAAATGTCTGTGAGAGGAAATTAGGATTCTGGAAGAAAAAGTTAATTATACCTCGAAGGATTTTTTTTTTTTTTTCAGATATATATGAGCTAGAAAAAAGCCTAGAAGTGGATAATTTAGGAGATGAAAATGCGGAAAATTATGGGAGTGGTAGTAACAGGAGAGTTATCTCCATAAATAGGATAATTAGACTAATTTAATTTTTTAAATGGTGGCATTGCATTATAGATAAACAATTCAATAAATAGCAGCCTGGACACTGATGCTGCAGCTACGGATGCTCCTTGGGCCTGTGCATAATTTTGTTTTTCTTTTTCAGCATAGTTTTCTGCAGTAGGAATACTGAATTATCATAATGGGTTCCTTCCTATAGTAAGTCATAAACGGCAGGGACAGGAAACTGGGGAGGAGTGGAAAGGAATATTGACATCATTAAATCAGTCACTGCTGATTGGATCCAGAGACTGATGAATCAGTGATTGGATCCTGTAGCTGGAAGACGCTGGGGATCAGCTCTTCAAAGGTATTTAAGTACCTAGGTTTTGCTGATTAAAATAAGAGTTAGTCGCCTAAATAGGAGTTAGATGTCTGATATCTTGAGGAACCGAAAATATCTAAGACCTAAATATCTATCCTGGAGGAAAGCACGTTTCTTCTAATTTTCAGCGATTTTAAAATGTGGTTACACCAAACTGGTTTTTTGGAAAATGCACGATGGTGTACATACACCTTATGTGAGTGAGAGGGGAAAAAAAGGGACACAGAGAAAGAGAAAATCAAGCATATGAACTAAGGGAGACATTAGATCATCAGAGGGAGATAAGAGTACATGTCCCAGAAGTTTCTTTCATTTGTTTTTCTAGTCTGTGTAGTGGAAATCCTACGCACACCCGTTTCCTTCCGGCCACTGACAGTGAGGAGATAGGACAGCCAGTGACTGGGAGTTTCTCTGATGTCAGATAATCATCTTGATGCACGGTTGAGATGCCTTTCATCTCAGGCTGCCTCAGCTGTCATCCAGACGCTGCTCTGGAGGGAGATAAACTTCTGCATTCTCCCGTTTCTCTTTCCCCTTTGCCACTGTAAGTCACACTGCAGGCTTGCGTTGATTCTCCACACACTGCAGAGGGGAGGGGCAGGGGTGCATCAGAGCAAGCTGCGTTCAATTACCCAGCAATGAACTGACACCTGCCAGGTCTCTCACACAGCATCTGATCACCAATTAAAGGGATGATTGATGGTTGAAGTAGAGGATGCCCTTCCTGTCATACAGCTTGGTTGTTTGGGGAAGAGGCCAGTTCAGAGCCAGCAGGAAGAAATTGGGGTTTCTTGGCAAACTGAGATCTTTGGACGCAAGCTTTGCTCATCTGCTCATTGGCACCAAACACGGGGTAAGGAAGCATCAAAATGTTTTACCTGAGAGTAGTTTACCTTCTAGGCATAGCAGGCATGTGGATCAGCACATGCGGACAGGATGGGAAAAGGCCTTTCTGCTAGCTCCCTGAGAGATGACCTAAAGTGGACTTGGATTTTGTGTGTAGCATGTCAAAGGACACTCTCTGTGCTCCCAAACCCACAGTGAGGGAGGAGAGCAAGCTCCTGCAGTCAGACACACATAAAGTGTAAGGGCTGGTGCACAGGGCCCTGGCCTGTCTCCAGCATGCTCTTTCTACTGAACTTACAATTCTCCTGTTTTTCTCTTTTATTATTACTATAATTTTCCTGAGCATATTAATTGAGATGTAATGGGGAAAGGTTTCAAGAAACCCTAGAGTTGTTCGCCATATGACTGTGGGTTGCTTTTTGTAAAGGTGTTTTTTTTTCCTCATAATGTGATTTATGTGATTCTTAAGAAACCTGTATAAAGTAATGGTTCCCCATAGGGAATGGCAACCTATAGTACATACTGCTGCAAAAGTAGATGGAGTAAAAGATCACAGATGGATGAAAACATGGAAGAGCTGAATTATTCACCTGCCAGACTTGAACAATCTAACTATACAAGTCCTAATTTTTATGGCATATCCAATTAAAATCAGTTCCTGAAGGCCTTATAGGGTATAATGGCTGGTAGGACTCATATGGGAAGAGAAATACTCCCAGTGCTGATGTCTTTGCTCAGGATTGTTTGTGTGTTTTACAAATGACCATTTAACGTAGTCCTAAGCTGAAGTGCTTGGGCAGAATTAGATGGTGGAAATAAACCTCTGTGAAAATGGTGACCACAGATCTGTAGGATTCAGAACTCAAAGAGAAGGCAGAAAAACAGAAAAATATGGAGCAGAGCAAATGCAGGAAACTTGATAGATGAACTTCACAGAAGTCTCTGTAGGGAAAAGACACAGGGTTAATCGACAGCTGCTAAAGCCGACCATGTTAATGGCACAGTACTAAATTGCAGCAGCCCAGGAAGAAAAGAAAGAAACCAATACAAACACATGAAAACATCTTTAAAGACCTGACAAATTAAAATAAAGTATTAATCAAATGTAAATGCCTTGATAAATGACTGGAATGGATACAAAAGAATAGGGCGAAAAGGCAAGGAGAGAATGAACCTCCAGATGAAAGGCTTTGGAAGGGATGCAGAGGAAGAAATACAGACTTGTATGTCTGTAGGTGACCAAGAAGAAAAAATAAAAGGCATTTTCTGAAGCAGAGGAGTCTTCCACAATAGGGGCCAAATAGGTTAAAAAGCACATAGGTTACATGCATATGAGTCGGACTAACCACACAAAGCTCCCAAGGAAACTGCTACTGCAGTCTCTGCATGGTTAGTAATTATCTTCGACTGCTCACTGTCACTGGAGGGGGCCCGGAGGACCAGAGGACAAACATAGTTCCTACATTTGGAAAGGTGGACCCAGGGGATTATAGACTAGTCATCTTAACCCAGAAAAATAATAGGATAAATTATTAAACAATACTTCTATAAGCACCTGGCGGATAATAAAATGATAAAAGGTGCAGTCAACATGGGATTGCAAAGCACAAATCCTGTCATATCAATCTGATTTTCTTCTTTAACAGGGCCACCTGCCACAGTGCTTTAGAAGGATGCAATAGGTGTGATGTATCTTGCTTTTAATATGATCCCACGTAGTTTTCTTATAAGCAGACTAGAAAAATATGATCTAGAGGAAGTCCTCTAGATCAGGATGCATCCACAATTGCCTGATAAGTCACACATGAATAGTTCTCCTTTAAACTGGAAGGACATTAGAATTGGAGTCCCACACTTCTTCAATATTTTCATTATCCATGTGGATGATGTACTGAGGTGCACATCTATAAAATTTACAAATGACACTTTGCTGGAAGGGACTGCAAGCAGTTTGGGAGACTGGATTAGAATTTAAAATGTTTCTGATATGTAGGAGGCGCAGCACGAAATCAACAAGATGAAATTCAATAGGACAATGGTGCAAATGACTCCTTAGGACAGAGAAACATGGCTATGTCCATGAAATAGAATAACTGCCTTAATGGGAGTACAGTGGAAAAGCATCAAGGGTTATAATATTGCACAAGATGAATACGAATTAACAGGGAGAAAAGGCAAATTTTGTTCTGGAAAGTAACACCAGGTAGATCATATATTCTGCTTAGCTGGGCACTAAGGAGGCTTCAGCTGGAGTATGAGGTCTTTTGGGTATCGTGTTTTGTAACGTGGACGAATTGGAGAGATTCAATGAGATAGCAGCAAGGAAGAGAAAAGTTTTAGAAAACAGGAGCTATGAGAAAAGTTGAAGGATTTAAGCTTTAATAAGTAAAGTCTGAAAGAGGACAAAATGCAGCCTTCTAATATGCTAAAAAACATTTTAGCAGAGGATCAGTTGTTCTCTGAGCATGTAAGACAATGAGTACTAGGTTTAATTTCCAGCAGAGGGAAGATCTATGTTAGGTGAAGAAATTTTAGCTCTTAAATCAACTAGTAAGGACAGCCATGAACCATCCCTTACTGAGTGCTTTTAAGAATACTTTAACAAGCTTTCTGTTGATGGACATCGAGATCAAGGGTGTTACATTTCTTTAAGCTCAGGAGCAACTTCTATTTCAATTGAGATCACAATCTCTACCTTAGGAAGTGATCAGAAAGCCATCCTGGAGATAAATTTCTGTGTCAGGAGCTCCATCAAGATCGATACAACTCCATATAATACTGAAATAGAATTAAAATAAAAAAAATTAGTGCTCAGGAGAGTTGTGAGTACGTGAAAGGATGTTAACAACAGAAGCTAATCCATTCCTTTCAATCCAATAATAACATAATAGCATCCAAAAGCAAATTTTGCTACTCCTATTTAAATTTTGAAGAAGAGTTCAGTGTCTGAAAGCTTTTTTGACTCTTTATTTTTTTTCTTCCTCCTCGATTATGTTGTTTGGGATAATAAGTAATACTTCTCACAAAACCATGGTAGTTACAATATTCTTCCTACTCTTCATATCCACAGCACACATCTTCATAAATAGGCCTGTGGGTGTCCAGTACTTTACACGAGAAGACCTACAAAAACATCTTGTACTTCCCCATGCTATTCATAATGGTAGTCCTTGCTATAGTTATTATTAATTCAAGAAGTAATGAATAACAACAATAAATAATATAGAAGATTGATGAGGTGTGATTAACGAATAATGATAAATAATGGGGGGAAGCATTGTTGCTCGTCATATAACATGTATTTGTGGCAAAATCTGAAGTAGGGTCAGAAAGGCTTGTGCAGTGATGAAATAGTGATATTCTGTCACCATTTTCAGAAGTGTTCAAGGCTCACAGTAGGAGCCAAATTTTGTCAAAAATGCTCCATTTTCTGTGCATTGGTTTCTTTTGATGATGTGCACCATGATAAAAACTGCTAGAGGCAGAGAATGGCCAAAGATTTACAACTTTTTTTAAGTGGTTAAATAAGAACCAGACTCTTTTGAAAATCATGTCTGCATTTCAGGTGCTGAGGTCTTGGGAATTTGGTTCTGAGGGCTTGTTTTTGGTGGTTTTTCAAATTTATTTTAAAGATTGGCCCCACGTGGCCACCTACATAAAAACCCCAATACACTGTAGCTGTAGAAAGGTCATGATCTGGAATAGAATGGGGGGGTGGGGGGGAAGAGGGAGTAAATCCTGGTTTTGATTCTAATCTTAGTGCTAATGAATAAAAATTGTGACTAATTATACTGGGTTAATTGGCATTTGCACAGGTGCAGATGTGACATGTGAGCACACCCTCTGTTTGCTACAGATGTTAAAACCTAATTTTAATTTCATAAAGACCTATTTTATCAAATGCAGAGGTTTGATTTAACAAAACACTGGCACCTGAGCTGGGTGTAAATTGACACAGTGACTGATAGCAGCCAAGAATCTGTCCACTGCATCCAAGTCTTGCACTAAAACCTGAAATAACCTTACTGATGAAGAAAATGAGTGTTTTTTTCTTTTTCCTTTCTTACTGGTGAAAATCTGGGAAAACAGTAATGAAACAAATAGGCTTTCTCAAGCTTCATACCTGGTCTAAACAGAGGCGGGCTCTCAGCTGGCTGTTGCCAAGTGTGCAAGAGCCATTTTCAGATTGTCTCATGGCAGCGGATAAAGGTTTGTGTCTGACAATACATATGGCAGTAATAAAAGAACACTTATAATTTTATTGAGGTGACAACAAGACTTAAAGATTGATACTACATTGGGGGAAGGTGGGGAAGTGTTCGTGCTGCCAAGAATGCACAGCGCAGTGACTCTGCACCCGACCAGGAGTTACAGCTCTAATGGGTTTCTGCGTGTGTGCCTCGGCTCGTGGGTGTGCTGGGTGTAAGCACACTGAGATGCCTGGCTGGTCTCTGAAACGTAATGATGCCTGACTGCAGCTCAGCCGTGGAATACGGACTTGTGGTGAGGTGCAAACATGTTTGGGAGGTGATATGGATCTTGGAAATCTGCTATCAGATGAATTATGGAATCTATCTTGTATTGTTCCTAGCTGAAGAGCAGTACCCTTGGCTTCATGCTGGTCAGAACTGGAGAAAGGACCAGTCAGTTTCTTTCCTTCATATTGGCTGCTGGCTGACATCAGCACCAAAAAATCCATGACAGAAAGAAGGGACGCTCGAGAGAAGTGTATCTCCTTTCCATGTCCTTGATATGCATTTCATCCACTGTCAGTGGAGTCCTAGGACGCTGCAGGTAGAAATAATTAGGTATTGCACCCCATTCACCATTTAAATCCAGGTTAGCATGCTTACCTTTCTTTGCAGGGGTCTTACGCTTGGCTTGGTTTCAGCCCCTTCTTCCTCGCAACTTCTGCCTCTCTTGTGGTGTAATTCTGCTGTTCGCCTGCTCTGTGCCCAGGGCAGCCGGATGTTGAGCCCTGCAGGTGTTTTCTTTCAAGAATCCTCAGGTCTCAAATTAACTTCTGACACTTATCCTTCATGCTCTCATCCAGGGTGGATGAAGTGCCTATAGGCTGAAGAAGAGTCATGGCGGGGGGAGACTCACAGATGTATTTCTCTTTGCAAAATTCAGATGGAAAGGCCTGGTGAATTACCCATCTCTGCGTAGGGGGAAGCTTTTTATGGCTTTCAAAGCTGTCTCTGTCAGATGATATGTTCTAACCTGACACTTTGCTTCCTGACACATGCAGTTGCCAGTCTGACTTACCTTGACTCTTCTTTCTTCAAGCTACTCTTCACAGCAGTGGAATAAATAAAAAAAATTAAAAAGAAACCCCACCAAAATAGTAGCTGCAATTAGAGCCATTGCTGATCCAGCTATTTCGAAGTTAACTCCACTGAGGTGAAGTTACACTTCTTATCATTTTACTTTTCTTGTTCAGCTCTTCGGTGACCTCTTTGCATCTTTAGGTTAACACCCTGCCTTAGGACAGGTGTCACTGCAAAACCATCCAGGGAAATCAGGAGACAAGTATTGTTCCTAGCAAAAGGAAACATTTTCCCGGTTTTACAACAGCAGCCCTTTCAGCTAACAGCCCTGTGGCTGTGAGAAAGTCGCTCCTTTCAGCAAGCACCTTTGAAGAATCCCAGACTCTGACTTTGAAATGCACTTGGAAGCAAATGCTGAGCCAGCAGAGAAGAGAGATAGGTGTGCAGGGCTCCCTCCGTTCTGTTCCAGGGAGGAATCAGGCAGCACCGTTCAGTTCCTCTGCATCATAATAATAAACATCAGCTGGTTATTTACTGACTTCCAGATTGTACTGAGGGGAACATCTAACAGCTGGATCAGCAATTACAGCTCCTTTCTTAAGGGGTGCAGCAGAAATCTTCAGAGTGTGAACAGTCTAGCAAGAAACCAGCAAGAGAGTGGGTTAGGAAGAGGAAGAAGATTACTTTAGGTGACACCAGCAAACCCTGCTGAGATCTGTCTTCCCCTGGGATTATTGGATACATTATCCTGCAATCTGCAGCAGAAAGACACAAGAAAAACATGGAAAGGAGGGGCTGGGGGATACCAGGCTCTCATGGTGCTTTTACCAGTGAGTTAGTGATTAATAACAGAAAACTCGGTGAGCTTCTTGTGGGGCTTGCCACCTCTCAGACTTGGTGATATGAATCCAACTGACCAGTCTTTAGAACATTGTTTCTGTTTTCAAAAGGAGAACTGCTAAATTTTTTTGAAAGCAAAATAAAACTGTGAAACTTCTGTGACAATTTTCATATGCAGCCACAAAGAAATGAGGGTAAGCTTTTGAGTGCTCATTCATTAATTTGTTTCCTCTCCATTTTGCCGGTGTATAGCATGTGGAAGTGCTGTTTTATTTCTTAGTTCAATTGCTTTTTGCAATCGTTTCATGCAATGTGTTCAGGTGTTTTGCAGACCACAGACTGAGAAATTGTCCTTTAGAGACCATACCATTTGAGAACATGTGTGGTAAACAGAAGTGGACAAATTATTGAATGACCTCTAGTCAACCCTTTTGCTTTCCAGTAGGGTCAGGAAGATCAATGCTTTTTAAGACACAAGTTTGTCAAGTCTGTTTTTTAAAAACCTCCAGTGATGGTGATTTCACATTCTCCCTAGGCACAGTAGAAAGAGCTCTGGGAGCTCAGCTACCATGAAAATTGAGGCTGAGCAAGGCAAAGTTTTCCTTCTAGCCATGAAGACCCTGGAAAAGCAGAAAAGCAAGCAGGAAAAGCCCGGAGACAGCTATTAATGACCCCTCAGGGAAGCCTGCTGCTGGCAGTCACCTCAAACTCAGTATGGTCTGTGTAGACGAATTGCAGGTGCTTCCATTCCATAAGCCTGTGAAGTTTCCTTTTGCTTTAATATTTATAGGAAGCCACTATAACATAACAAACGTGTACTCATCTTTACTCCATTACTCACAAGAGAGATAACTCAATATGTCAAATATGCCCTGATCAAGGGGCAATTTCTCTTCTCCCCATGCCAAATGCAGACCAGGTGTAAATGGATGCATCTCCATGAAAATTGTGTCTTTTTATGCTGGCACTGAGCACAGCCCTCTTGCTCAGTCTACTGGAACATTTCCCGGATACCAGTGTTAGCTCCTCAGTTCAATCCAAAGCACATCATATGGCCCTTTTCTTTAACCAGCCCTACAGAAAGAACAGGCTTGAATTGTACTTTCATGCCTTGGTACTCTGTTTAGAGCATGAAATTGTCTTTCGGTGAGAGAGATGGAGTCTTTTAAGCTAGCAAAGAAGAGAGATATTTTTAAGCACCCTAACCCGCAGGATTGTAATAGCTGTTGAGTCTGGGATTCATCTCCCTTCTCTTTAGAAGTCTAACAGTGAGAGGTCTGAGATAATCACCCCAATCTCTCTCTGTAGTCTGGGGTCGTGGGTACCTCTGGAGGCAATTCATCTGACCCAGATTAGACTCTGTTCTTCAGAATGAAATGAGACGTCTTCCAGGGGAACTTATTTCTCCCTGCTGTCTCTAGAGGAAGCCTGGCGTGACTAGATCAGCCGGAGACGTTGAACACCTAGATGCTTAAATTAAGGAAATGAGTCTTACTCTGCCTGGCATACGAAATTTCAGCAGTTTAGCTGATGTAAATCCCTATGTATTAAGAACAGCTTATGAAACTTTACTTCAACCTTGTGTCACACTGAGCCCAATCTTTGAGAAACAAAAGGAGGAAAAAAAGAATATTTGTGCAGCCATTTTACTTCGACATTTTAAAATGTTGTGAAATTCTGGGGTAATCTCAGCTCCCACAAGTTCTTTTAGAAATTCTGGCAAAATTCCATGCTCAAACTAGACTTGGACAAGGCACCCAGAAAAAGAAATATATTTCTGAAGTACCATTTCACAGGCCACAGAGAATAAGCAATGCAGCTTTACAAACTTTTTATTTCCCTTTTGAATCTCAGATTTCCCTTTCATGTACAGATTTCCTCTGGCTTCATCATTATCTGTTGTGCTTAAGTAGGCTTAGTATGAGTTTTCATTGAATTTTTGGTCTGGGGTTTTTTTCCTCTCCCTTATTACACTCCTATCTTCATCTCCAAGTAAATCCAAGACAGCTTTATTATTTATAGAGTGGCATAAATATCTCTGGTTCTCTATATACCAGTACAAATGCATTATATGACCTCAAAGTGTTCTTGTCACCAAAGCATCCAGAAGATACCAAAGCCGATAGTACAAGTGTAGGAATCGGGACAAGTCACCGTGGTGTTAAGATGGTGCGGTAACCCCTATAAACATGCTGTGTTTTATGGGAGAGGGCTATTGTGTTTGCTTATGACATTTTCCATAAGGGGAAGACTATACATTTTGCAGCCTTAAAGAAAAGCTATTTGCCATAAAGGTGAAAAGCAAGCAAGCAAACAAGTGAAACAGTAGCTAAAGACCAACAGTCATTTTATTTACATTTCATGAAGGGTTACTTCAGACAAGCTCTAGCCTTGTCCTGTGGATGGAGTGGCACCTGGGTTAATTTAACCCAGAAGAAATGGAGTTCATCCTCCCTCCACAAAGCGAACCCAAGTTCAGTGTCAACTCACCTGTTCAGTGGGGACAAGAGGAGACTTGAACACTTCAGCTAGATTGCGGAGCTCGTTTGGACTCACCTTGGGTTTGTGCAATTCTAATAGAGCATTGCCAGTAGATGTTTTCTCCCTCTTCTGTTGAGGGAACTTTTCAAGTATTGTCTGTGTGGAAAGGTAAAGAGTTACAGACAATCGATGAATCAAGTACACCTCTTTGAGGGGGATGAGTAAATGTAAAGTCATTAAGGAATGAAAAATATGGTTTTGGGCACTGGTGAAGTGCATCCCGTGCTATAGAGTCTTGGAGCAATCAGGACCTGCCTTGGCTAGAATTATTATGGGTGGTTTTCACAATGCGAAAAAAAGGCTGGAATTATTGGATTTTAAAATACAGAAAGTGAAAAAAGGAAGAAGTTGGCTGTACACAAGTGCGATAGATTGATACAGTGTCTGCATAAGCACAGACAGATATGTGTGGACTCTGTGTTAATAGAATAAGCAGTAAAGCACCTATGGACACAAAGTGCATTAGCCTGCAGATCTCCATGACCCTGCACACACCAGCACGTGCACACACACGCACATTTCTCTCATTCTATATGAATACTGATGTATTAACTGTTTTCCAGCTCAAAAGCTACTAGCAGTCTCTCCTCACTGTGCACAGACAAAAATACACACAGGCACAAACTGTGCATTCTGCTCAGTGATGCAACGTTTTGCGATTTTAAATCATCATCTTCATTATCAGAATCAGTACTGTGTTATGCTCATTTCTGGAATGTATTTAATCAACCTGTGTGAGCAGGTGTGAGGGGGGAAAAAACAAAACAAAATAAAGACCCCAAAATAAGGTCTGCCTCGGGAATTTAGGGATGTTCGCAGACCTCTTGGATATGCACCCATCACACTGAACTCATAGGGATAGTTACTCTAAATTCCTATACCCTCCTTCCCCCAGTTGTACACAGGAGCATACCTACACCTAAACTTAAAGATGTCTTCTGTAGGAAACTCTATCAAGACCTCAGCTGACACCTATTTACTCGCACACACTCCCTTCCATAGATATAGTTTTAAAAAAAACTTCACATCACCGCATTCACTATTTCCCTGAAGTCAGAAATAAGTCCCAGGAAGCTGCCAGAGGTTTAGAAGCTAAGCCAGCCATGCACATCTCCTGTGCTGCTGACATTACCAGACGGCATTAATTTAATTCCACTCAGTTATGCTTTTAAATTTGATTTGAAAAATGTGTCATAAAATACCATCGAGAAGTGCAGTGCAGCATTTTGAAGCAGGCTGTGATGTTCCCTGCACTGACAAAATCATGGCGAAGGGAAAGTAATTTTCATAGCTAAGTATTGGGGGGCACGTTGGGAGAGATTCCTTTGTAGAGTGGGATGAGTGAATCAAGAATCACAAATAAACATTATATCCACTAAATATTTTCATGGTGTAGCAGATCCAGAGAACTCTGATTTAAAGCTTTAAGGCCAAGGGTTGATGGAGAAAGCAAAGATACAAGAGAAGCCTTCCAGATCAGTGAGCAGAAAGGAGAAAAGGGAAGGAGACTGTGGAGCACAGATTTGCAGGAGAGAGATCTAGAGAACCACTAAGACTTAAGGTTAATTGTGTAAAAATGCAGAATATTAGCAATGAAGGAGTATTGTTTTGTCCCTGACCCACTGCTACTCACTCCAGAAAGATCAATACCTTTTGAAGACAGGGTGAGATTTAACCAGTGGCCATTCTAGCTACAGGCCACTTCCACTCTCATTGGAGTATAACATCTCTTAAAGCAGATATTAGATTCCGTTCCTATGCTACGTTTTCCAAAACACAACTTGTTCTCCCACTTCTGTAGCCAGCCCATTTGTTCAGACCTGTGCTAGGTATCCTCAGAAGTACCTGCACACAGTGCTGGCTTGTCATTTGTAGTAGCTGGCATATGTATCTGCAAACTCATACCTGGTAACAAAGGAGCAGATGGTCTTATGAAAAGAACAGTGCTGGAAGCATTTTCTCCTATCCAAAAACTCAGATTCTTTTTTCTCTGTCCCAAATCTGAATGTTATTCTGAAAAGGCAAAATTGTTAATGGACTATTTGTAAGAAAAAATTGAGTGAATCAAAAAGTGTTATGTTTATCATTATTACTGTGTTCCAATATTATTATGAAATTGTTGTAATTTCAGACAAAAAAAAGTTCTGCTTTCCTCAAACATAACACATCAAAATTTCTAGAAATTTGTTTAAGAAAATATGAGTTTTGTACAATCCCAGAAGGCTCTTCTCTGTGTCTAACAATCAGTCCCGTACCCCTGTTGGCAGTAAACCTCAGTGTGAAGGGTGGTCTGAAGACCCTGTCCCACTGACTCATCATGGTGGGTTTCACCCCCAAGGGAAGGGAGTGATCCCTGTGACGCGAGCGGGGTTGGGGACTGTGTTTCTCTATTTAGGTCACTGGGTTTCTTCCACCTCCTGTTGTGCTCCTTTGTGTTTGTGGGAATGAGCCTTGCATCACATGGCCTAACGCTGACCAGTGCCAAAAAGCATGATAATGAGTGTATCTGGACAGCTCTGCCTTGGATTCTTAAGTCAGTCTGATGAAGATGGGATGCATTGCCTTCACGCTTTTAATTTAAACCTAAACTATGGCTCTGGGAAGGTACCTATCTGAGGGGCTCAAAGGCCTCATTTTCTAAAGAGCTGCCCTTTCATACCTCTCCTTTCTCTTTTTTCCCACTTCCCTTTTCCTCTCCATTATAATTTTCTTTTTGACCATTGCTTTCATTTCTATTCTCAAAAGCTGGTAGGGCAGAGAATCGAATGGATGGCTGCATGCCTCACCCCTTACTAGAGAGACAGATGTGAATACTGAAAGACTTTCATACTGGCAAGTACCCAAGTGCTCCGTGACAGCCTTTAAGCACCTGAAGCACACCCCAGGAATACAGAGCAGTCCGCAGCTGTACAGTCCTGGGTACGGATGAATACCGAGCGGTGGCACACACCTGGAATACCGAGCAATTCACTTCTCACACTGGAATATTGAATGACCCACAGCCACCAACACTCCCCGAATACCAAGCAGCTTTGCACCTTTGCAATGGCAATTGCATCTGAAGGGAAACATTGCGATGTGGCTCAAAATCAGTCCTCCTGCAGAAGAAAAAACAGGGGTTGAGAAGGTGCAGAGAGTCAGTCTGAAGCTGCAGAGTTGGATCCTGAGCTAGGATTTTCCAAAGGAGGTATAGAATATAAAGTGCCCAAACATTACCAAGGGATGCAGTGGGAGCTAAGCACCTAATTCTGTTTCTTCAGGCGCTTTTTAAAAGTCCAGTCTAAGATTGGATGTTTTCCCTGGTGAACAGAGAAATGTATTGCTATTCCTAACAGGTCGTAGTGTCAGCAGCACAATGACAAGGGCCATCTCTGCACCGGGAGACATCGGGTCAGGAAGGCTGGAGACCTCGCTTGTGAACTTTAAATGACCCACTCTTGAAGCCAAAACGCTTCCTAGTTTTTCCTTTCCTAGGGTACCTTAAACAGGAGATACACAAAAATGGTTATTTGGAAACTCATTTTTCCTCTCCAGGGTATTAACACAAGCTTTACAAAGGCTTATAATCCCTTTAGACAACAGCAGCAAGAGCAGCAGCAACTACAAAGCCCTAAGCTTGGAACTCAATCCCCTGGTGACGGGCTGAACCCTCTGCTGAGGTTGCAAAGGAAAAGAGAAAGGTGTGAAGATATTTACATCAAACACATGGAACAAGAGGGGATTTTAATCAAACTTTTCTTTTTCATGTGTTCTTTCTTCTCTTGGAATCTGCCTTTTCTTTATCCTGATGAAATTCTGTGCTTGCTTTTTTTGCCTTTTTTTTTCCTGTAAAAAGGAAGATTTAAAAAAAATATATAATCAAAATCCCCCCTGAAAACTCTGAGTATTAAAACTCCAGGGCAATGCATCTCCAAAATCTATAAGACTATAAGAAGATAAGAGACAAAAACCCACAGAAATGTTTCCTCTCTGTGTCTTTGGAAGTTGCAGACGTGTGTATAATACCCCTAAGCCAGGGTAATCTGCTTGCCTCCTCCTGCCTTTCCTGATGCACGCGGATGTACTTAGCATTAATATTCCTCACACTACAGTGAGTGAACACCCAGGAGGCAGCTGACTCAATCAGTGCTTGTTTTACTTACTGTGTATCATGGAGAAAAGACCATAAACTAGAGCACGACAGATCTGTAATGCTCATTTCAATATGCTTCCCCTGTTTGTTCCAGCCCTGATGAACTTTCATATTCAGCCAAAATAAAAGAAAAAAGAATTAAGAAATATATGATAACAAACACATTAGCAACGTGTGGTAAATTGCCATTGGAGATTCCTGTTCCTCATGGTAGGAGCATTTGTGGATAAACACATTTGTTTACTTCATTTTTCCTGCTGCCTTCTCTAGCATATGATTATTCACTCAACGATGTCACGACTCCCAAGTCTGATGTCATGGCTGTTTCCACAGCAACCAAATTGAATCGAAGACAGATCTGAAACCAGGTAGGCTGGACTAAAAATAATTTGGAAAAAGCATTTGTCCATTCTCCCCCATAAAATTGATGGGCTTCTACCACTGCTGTTTGGAGATAGGAATTTGTTTTAATTATGATGGCACAATCACAAAATGCAAAGGAGCTAGCTGTTATTTTTGGAACAGATACAGCTGCAGGATAATTGAGAGAAAAGACTGTACAGACCATAGAGATGAGCTTATTTCATGTGTCCAGGATCACATACCCAATTGGATGGGGTATGAGATATTGGCCCCTTATTTCCCTGATCAATTCCTGCTATCGCTGATGGGGATCTACTAGTATGATCAGCAGAGTTGAGGATGAGAGTGTATTGACTAGATCTGTAATGACTGTGGTGGGAGCATAGACACCTACCTTAAAAGTAGCCACCTACGCTGTAAATACTTAAGTGAGGAGTGATGAATCCTGCCTCTCCCGTTTCTTAATAACAAAGCCTGCCTTCCTATCAGTGCCTCACATATCTGCTCATCTTAAACCTCAGTTTAACCCATCCTACCATTGGTCACTGTATTGACTTGATCATGAGGCTCCCAGAGAGGCTTTAATTGAATTTACAGCAGAAGAAATAAATCTGAAGAGACAGAAAGAGAGGTGGTGTTGGGGCAGTGGAAAAAGCTACAAGAGACAAGCTGCCTCTGGGGCATATGATGCCATGAAAGTTGCTTTTATTCATGGAAACTAGAGATAGGCTGAGGATGGTGAACCAAGCTGTAGACCAGAACATGACTGTAAGGTAGTGCAGAAAACTTCGTGTTAATTTTAGAGGAGTTTTGAACAATGGCCTAAATTAGAGACACGAGATGATTTTAGTTGGGGGGATGTTTCCAGTGAATCTCTTACCAGATATATGGAAGCGTTTTGGAGGGAAGGTGTTAAGTGAAGGACAACTCTTAATGAATCAGAAACTGGGTATGAGTGGGTGAACAGGATCATATGGCTGTCCGATGATGATTTATGTATAAGTTTTGGTTAAAAGGTTAGTCAACACAGCTGCAATGGCAAGAGTTCTGTTGACAGTGAGGTTCAGCTTTGCTCAGGCTCCCGGCACTAAGGGAAGGGGTGCAGGCAGCCAGCAGTTACATGGTCAGCAAGAGTTTAGCCAACTCAGGTGCCATCAAACGGGCTTTGCTTTACTCACAGGCACTAGGAGGAAAGTTAATTTAGCTGCAATTGGAATGGGTGCTTTTCATCCTCTAGTGGCTCTCTATTGCATTCATTAGCTTCAAAGCCAAGATCAGCCTGTGGGATCCCTGTCTTCTGCCTTGTGATCTGGATGTGTCTTTGCCCGTCCGCTCTGTGGCATTGTTTTCTAACAGCCTGTTATTAGAGAAGGCTGCTATTATAGCAGGGCCTGGGCGGCAGAAGCTCTCACAGGGCCAACCTGTAATCTGAAGACTATACATGTTCATTACGTCTGATAAACAAACAATGAGTTTTCCTCCTGGTTTTACTTGCCTTGTGTTTTAGTTGAGTTAGGCTAAAAAACACACTGAAGGGCTAAGCCATCTCAGCAATATGTAATATGCTTGATTCACAGGAATTTTTGTCTCAGTATGGGACACATCATTCAAACGTTTTCTGCTTCAGACATGGTGACATTCAGTTCACACTGGTCTCCTACCCATAAGAAAAGCAATCGCATATTCTGGGGGCCTTGAAACAAGCTCTGTTGTGATAATTCTTTTTTCTTCCCTTCTGGTTTTGTTTACCATAGAATCATAGAATAGTTTGGATTGGAAGGGACCTTTACTCTCCTCAGAACTCCTTGCCCAGACCATGCAAATAATTACAATACCAATAAGTAACTCATGTTGCTACCTATCCCATCCTTCCTCCAAAAGCATTCCTTACTTTTCTTTCTAGGAACCCGAAGTGGTTCCCAAAGACCTGTAGGGACAAATGCTAGATGGTAACACAATGCATTAATGCCATGAAACAATTTGCCTTCCAGAGTTTTAGCACTCCTAACTGGGCACAGGTCTGACTTACCCCACACCGAACAGTTGCTGGAGTGCAGTGTTTGGATGGTCAGCCACCTTCTCGTTGCTATGTTTTCTGAACCCTGAATAAAAGAGAGAAACAAGTGGTGGCTCTGTAGGATTGCGTGTTCTGAAGACTAGGGTAAAGTCAGTGTGCACTGACAGGTCGCAGCGGACTTCCCTTCCAGTCTCAGCTCCTGTTTTGATGTAATCTCTAGGCAAATGAAATGGTGGAATCTTTGCCTGCCTATAGATTATGTTTATAATGCTATTAACTGTTTTCCATCCTATGCAAAATAGATGTTTTACTCCCTTGCTGTTTGCTCTAAACTATGGAGTGCACTGCTCCAGTTCAGTCACAGCAGGATCATGGATGGATGGGATAGCCATGATGCTAGCCCAGTCCCAGCCCTCCTTCACCTGTACAATGGTGCTTTCTCACAGGTCAAAGACTCAGTGATGTTCCTTAGTGGAGAATGCCTGAATTACTAATGGGAAAGGATTGGAGGACATGAGTTTAGCAGCAAGGAAAGGCTTCTGCCAGGAGTGTATCGTCCATTCCTCTCCTCAAAGATTTCCCATCCTCCCTCCTCTGGCCCCTTTCCCCTCTGCATCCCTGCTGCAGAGCTCGCTGTGATGAGAGCTCTTAGCCAGTTACTGCCACTTCAGTGACATCTTCAAGAGATTCATGAGTTACCCTCAACTTGCCAGATACGTCCCACTTGCTGTGCCACAGCTCCTGATGACACGGAGAGTCTGCTCAGTGCTCCAGCCAGTGCCAGCAAACCCACCCAGCTGCCCTAACCCCCAATGGGGGATTTGTTGCACCCTTTTCAGCATGCTGTTGCAAAGGCTGGGGAAAAAAGTCTAACTCCTCCGGCCAGATTGGGATGATTCATGGCAAACAGAGCAGGCAGCCCTGCTAATCTGAGGGCCGGGAGTAGGTGTGCATTTGGCCTGCTGAAAATAGAATGGTTTTTCTGTGACGGCATCTCTTGCTCCTCCAATCCCCCGTGACATTTTCTGATGACATCCTTGAAGTGCCACCTGCACATCAGGTTTTTGAGAATGGCAGCTGAGTCCTGAGCTCGGAGAGAGACTGGGAATACTGGGGAGGAAAAGAGAAGCTTCATCAGCACAGTCTGAGAGGGGAAAAAAGAGAAAGATAAAGGAAAATATCTGTCCCAACTTCCTCTCTTCAACAGCATGGCTCTTGCATTATGACCTAGTGGAGAACATTTGCTACTGTTGTGAGAAGTGCTTGGGAGCCACTGGGTCAGAATGAAAAGCAAGGAGTGTTATCGCTACCTGTTCTGGCATGAAATGAGGTGGAGGAACTGCAACATAACCCTCAGGACCTGGTAGTATGCTATCAGCAATGCAGTGATTGCTGCTTGGACTAATGCTAGACGTGATGCTCACGTGCTACCTTTCCCCTCAATCACTCTTGCTCACAAAAGGTCTGGGAAATCATTAAGGTGTGAGACTGGTAGCCCTAAATGCAGGGACTCCATCCCACATACAGCAGCCTGCCCCATGGACCCAGAGCCCCATCCAGCCCAGCCCAGCCCGGGGCCATCGGTCCCTGCTCCAGAGATGCTGTGGCATGCTGGTCTGCCCTGGCTGCTCCCTTGCTGGGGTGGTGGGATGGGTCCCAGGCTCTGACACTTTGCCCTCCCAGCTCCCAGGAAGCCCCCAGCTCTCATTGCACCCTGATATCTTCTTTCAAGGTGAGAAGTGTGTCTTAGATCAACCAATTCAAGTCACAGACCCCTTGGAACAGAGATTCTCTCCCTTGTTGTGTATATACATCATTCGTACTTTAGATCATCTTGGCTTTCAAAAGTATTACTAAATAATGCTTAAAGAAATTTCCCACCTCTCTTTGAACGCCAAAATTTGGCTGGTTTTGGGATGCGATACCAGTTTTTTTCCCCTGAATGCAAGTTGTTTACCTCACAATCCATAATGGATCATAAAAAAATACACTGTTTTATTTTTCTTACAGGCATCTAGCTAATGGATGAAGTAATGTGGTGAGGCTATTGTATTTCATTCAATAGCCTATATGTAGATTTGTTGTGAAGGATAAAATGTTCCCTCTTCAAATACTAACAATAGGAGTGCGGTCTACCACTGACCTTGCACGCCGTTGCTGTGCTGTATGCAGGTAACAATGTGAGAGCAGACTATAGGCAATACAAACACAGAAATGTTTCGTTTGAATAGCAGGGACACATCTTCTACTACAGCGCGTGTGCCAGTGTTCTCCTGTGGAGAAGGTATAATTATGCACAGTTCTGTAAGGTTTGGATGAATACCTCTGATTTCTGACTGCCATGAAAAAAAGTGTTGTTTGTAACTTCCCATGCATGAATCTTTGAGTTTAAAATGTTTAAAAACTACAAGCTTCCACAACTCTTTGTGTATGGATATATGTGCTTTCAACAACTCTATTGTAAGTTACAGGGACTGCCTTCTTTCCCCCTAGGAACGGTTGTATTTCTGAAGAGTAACAACCAGCATTCATGCAGGCTTTTAAATCCAATGTTTCCTAATTATGGGTGAAGTGAGTTCTGTTGATAACCTGTAAAACATTTTCATAACTTATGAGGTGCAAAAAGATTAGCTGAACTTATGATGGTATTATTCTGCGCTGTCAGTGTATTAATAGAGAGTGCTAATGGAACTGTTCTCCAGTGTCAGTGGGATGGGATCCATCTCATTTCATTAACCACCTGAGAGTTAGATATCTTGTCTAGGCTGGTTGTTCAGGATCTTTCTAAAATGTGTGCACAGTGCTATACATTTCACAGAACGATTATTCTTGTACCAACTCTGATATCCAGACAGATGGGATGGATAGTCTGTCTTCTACAGATGCCAATCAACTTCTGGATGAACCTTCAGGGGATGGCAAAAATAAATCTTTAAAGTTTAGTTGGCTACATGTAGCTCAGAAGCTACACGCCAATTAATTAACAAATTAATGAATGTGTCAGTGGATTGGGGCTAAATGAGGCATGTCCTTAGTACTCAATAGAACATGAATGTTTCCTGAACAGACATCAGCTCTTCTTGTCCTTGCACATTCCCCTGAAAGCTAGATCCCTCAGAAAGGAACTGCCTGACAAGTTGACTCTTTCTGCTTTGGCTTCGATGCAAACCAGAGGGGGTTCCACCCAGCATAAACACAGTTGGAAAGCACCAGGGATGATACCGTGGCCACATTATTGCAGATTTCCATACAATCAGAACTTTGTTTTCATTCTGATGTTCCCTTACGTGTCCCTTTCATGAGATTCCTTTCAGGCCAGCGGAGTGTACCAGCTCCAATGAAAACATACAAGTATAGCAGTAATTCTGTGCCCTGTGGCTCTTCTTGGCCCTTAGATAATGTCTAACTACAAGCCATTAATTTCAGTGGTGGAGCCCTGCTGCTTCTCATATACTTGGGTTTGCAGAGATGAATAAAATCAGTCCTATAAAGATATTCACTGTCTGAGTTCAGACATCTGACTTGGGTGTAAAGAGAGAACTGGCTGGAACCCCTAAAGCTCCTTGTAAAATTAGCAGAGAAAGACCTGAAAGAATGATAATTCATGCCAGGATCCTAACTTATCTGTTCCAAATCTGGAAGAGCTAATCCGTCTTTGTTGGCTACAGGAGGAATCTAGGAATATGACCCACTAAACTTGGATGCCCAAGATGTCTCACATGAGTCAGTGTGAATGAGAGATGATGCATTAAGACTTTATTAGTATCTGACAGCCTTTTGATCATAGCATATAGTAGTTATAAGTAAAGACGTGAGGGTGCAATAGGTGCCAGCCTGTCTGACTCTGGGTTTGTTCCAGAATATCTCAGCTTATGGCTGTCCTGCAGCCGCCTCTCCACAGACCACTTCCTCTGCTAATTGACAGACACAACCCAGAAATATTAAAACTATGCGTCCCTCTCCTGGAATTGAATTTATCTAGCTTTTCTCAAAATAAACAGTTTCTTTTTTGTCATTGCCAAGAAAAAACTCTTTCTTCCACAAGCTTCATCCTCCTCCTTTGTCTCCACTTCTCCCTGAGCAGCAAAAGTCTACCAGGCCTCACAGGAGAGATTTTCCTGCAAATCTGTGCGTATCTGCAATCTCCACACTCAAACTCTTTCTGTCCGGGAACAGTGTCTTCTTGGTCACATGCTGAAAGCCTGCAAGCTTCTGCAAACTGTGTCCAGCTGAGGCCATCCAGCAGCCTTCCTCCAGCTCAAATGTAATTTTTGGTGTGGTCCAGGGTATTTCCTTGCTATCCTCAGCAGTTGGGGCTTGTAACGTTCACTTTAGGTCCCAGAGGTCTAAAAATCTTCCTAAATAATCCTCTCCGAAGAGGTTTCCCTCTCTTCAAGACGGCACTGGTGACTGCTGTTGTCCTGCATCATCCTGATGGGGTAATGACACTCCGCTTTGTCACCTACAATGATCAGGACCTTGCGCTGGCTTTTTTTAGTTGTCTTATGCAGGCTTTCTTTTGCGTGGAGCAGGAAGGAGCCTGGGGAGGGGCATAGTAGGGAAAACATCCAGGAAAACCTCAGTAAGTGTGTTTAGAGGGACGGTATTCCCACAAGGAGCTGTTTGACTGGTGGAAAATGTCTTCTTCATTGATAGCAGCTAATGCAAAGCACACCGCCTGCAGCTTTTTATTTTAATGTAGACATCGGAAAGTGACTGTATGATGGAGGGAGAAAGGGAAAGGTTATGTGTCTTCACAGGCCCAAAATGGCAGTATAATGAATATAAAAGCTATCGTCTCCTCCTCTAATATATTCACTCACCATTCCACCCTCTTTTCTAGTGACTGTAAACAACATTTGTCATCAGCAGTGGGCTACTTTTCATTATAAAACTGATCTGGAAACTACATTTTTATTTCACGTACGTCAGCGGCAACAGGAGAAGAAACAGGCGAGGGGAAAATATATGTCGCTAGCAGGAGAGGGACCTGGGACGAGTGTTGCCTGTGCAATTCTGGGGATCATTCATAAGTCTGGCCTCCAAGACAGAAGATGGTCTAATGCCTCATTAAATCCTACTGAGCCAACGATGATGTATCATACCCTTTCAATCTTCAACTAAGTAATGCAGTAAAAAAAAACTAATTTGCACATGTTTAATGCATTCATTAAGCTATTAGTCTTTCAACAAGAGATTTAATAGCAAATTAACAGTTTTTATGAAAGAAAAAACAACAACAAAACTCCCCACTTAGTAGAATTACTTTTGTGTCAGAGCACAATACAGGGTAATGTGCAATTAGGGGTTTCAGAGAGGAGGATGGGAAGATGGGTTTAATTTGTGTTTGGTTTATAATTAGCTGGTGCTTGGTGCTTAGAATGAAATGAAGTGAATCCCCTCAATGGGTAAGACACTGGCTTGGGCAGAAAGCACAGGGGCTAATACAAATGAAGAAGTTGTTAGGAGCTAAAAGGAGTCAGTGGGCCGTATCTGAAAAACTGTTCTCATGTTATCTGTCTTTCTGTGCTCCAGTAAGACTTTCCTGTGGTCAGACACTGGAGGTCGAGTTTATGGCAGGTTGGTATTAATGTAGGTCTTGCTGGAGTCCATAGGAGTTTTGACACCAGCCAACAGGACAAACTCCTTCAAAGAACGAGCAATTGCTTTGTGCATTTGCTCATCAGAGTATTTAAAACGCAGCAAAATTACAGTCTTTATTTTAAACCTGGGCTTAAAGTTGAGCAAACTCCTAAGTGCTTTGTTAATAAAGATGGATTGTTTGTTTAGGTCCAAAGCCTGAATTTCAATCTGAATTCAGTTTGGCAGATATGTGCCAGTGCAGATGGCTGGCACAAGGACTATTTTGTAACTTTGAGTTTGTGTAAGGCTCTTTAAAAAAAAAGTCTTAATGAGAACACTGAATTCCAGGGAGGACTTCGGTGAGAGAGAAAGAAGAATTGCAAAACCAAGCTGTTAGCTGAACTTACTGAAAATAAATAGAATACTTCACTTGAAAAGGAAAGAAAGAAGTGGAGGTCTGTTTGTTTGCTTGTTTATTTTTAAATGCCACTTCTAAGTTTCTATTTCTTTGAAAAGACAACTGACAGAATATTGAACACCAAATCCACAAGATTCTTGGGCGTTTTTTTTTTTTTATTTTCACTCAAACTTTAGGAAAAATATGTTTTTATTTTCTCTATCAGAAAAATTCTTTAAGGGATCCTACACTGAGCTTTGATTTTCATCTGGAGTGAGACAGAGAGTGGGAGAATAGTCTAAAATCAATTTCTTAAAGGTCTGAGGAATCATAAATACTGTCTGAATCAATATCCTGCGTGCGTGTGTGTGTGTCTTCCAGCATACACAGCTATTCAAACAACTGCTTTCCCATAACAGAATCTTCATATCCTTAGGGATAATAAATTGGCTTTCCAAAGTGGAATATTAGCGTGAAGCAATGGATCCTTTGCATCTGCTTTTCCAAAACTTTTCTACCCATAGAGGATTCTCTTCTCTCACTGATAATGATTCTGTGTAGCTGTAAGTGCATTGGCATTCAGGACAGGAAAACACCTATTAGAAACGCACTTTTGTACAAATTTTGTGAGCTTTAAGAACCAGCCTATAATTAAGCAGGTGCTTAAGCCCTGTCACAAGTAGGCAATGCAGTCACATCTCAGTGTCCTTGAATCTCCATAGGTGAGGCCAAGTTAATTCCTTGTATCGCCATGGACTCAAAGAGTAGTTTTCCTGCATAAAAATTCAGAGGGATCCTTAGGGCTTGTGGCTGAACCTGTTTGCATCTCAGTGCATTTTGTTCTGAATGCTGCTGTTCCAATATTTACCCAAGGTAATGGATAGTAGTAATAAGACTTTGCACTTCGGGAAGGTACGGTTAGAATTAACAAACTGCATCTGTGGCTTGGCTGGGGGACCTCCTGGCAGCTGGTGGCAGAAGATACCATAGGTTATTCACAGATATTTCAAAGTTGGAGACTCTGGGCTGCTGTTTGGTAAGAAAGCAGAGGCAAGGAGCACATGTCTCAGCAAAGGAGGTTCCTGGATCCTGGAATGCAGCTGGGCTGTCACGGAGATGTATCAGGTCCAGAGGGTCTGTAGCTGCAACATACCACAACTTCTTGGAAATGCTGCTGAAACTTCGCAGAGACTTTGGACACGTATCTCCATGCTAGAGGTTCCTAACTTCTTGGCCCCATGACAACAAAAGTAATGGATGCTCTCAGTGTTATCCCGGGCACAAGCTTGTGCAGCAAATGCTGTCAGCTCCTTCTCTTCACATCCTGGAAGCCAAATGCTATTTTCCCATTAGTCCTCCTTCCTTGTATTACCCCACAGAACCATTTCGGTGCTACAAAGTGGGGAGGGACACAGCTGCCCTTGTTTGGTTTTATGGATGCAGGGCTGTAAGCGGTAGAATCAATGACACAAGACACAGTGCCTCATTGCTCCTCGGTTCACCCCGGCTCGACGGCTGCCCAGGCTGCAGTTCTCTGTCGGGAAGATGCATCCGAATTTCCTCATGTCAAGTTTTTCTCTTCAAGCAGCTTGGTGTGTGGGCTGCTGCCTGCTCTCTAAAAGCTTCTGAGATATTTGTAGCTGCTCTGCTTGTTCTGATTTTGCTGGAACAGAAATAATTACTCAAAGGACAGAAAAAAATGTATGCGTACATATGTACGTGTGTATTCAGAAAAGAGAAAAAAATTTTGATGTGTGTCACAGGACTGTACTATGTTTTCAAGGAATATGGTAAGGGAGACAGCTTTGTTCTTGCTGCACAGTGAAGGTGCTGAATTAGGAAAGTACCACAAGAGAGACTTTGCAGGTTTTGGAAACTACATCAGGATCACAGTTCTGCCCTGGAATTTCATTACACTCTGTTACGTATTCTGGCGTGCAATGGTAAAGAAGTGTTCTGCCAGTTTGTAAGGGAGTAGTATGTGGTTGGAGGGCTGGTCAGATCCAGCTAATGCATATTGCCGATATAATACTGAATAATTCTTGTATCTGGTCTTCAACATACTGGGATTAATTTCACATATACAGAGAAATATGCACAGAGAACTTGTGACTTTTACTTACCTGGGTGTAATGACTGATAAGGCACATGTGCAAATTTCACTGCCTGCCCTGGTGCTGTGACTGAAGATAGTTTAAACCATTCCAACCTCAAATCAACGAAATGTTTCAAATTTAATCTCTGAACACTTTGAGCTGAGTTTAAGGGTGAAATCTGCCTAATGTATGTCCTCAAAACCAAGTTCGAGTAGGACTGAAATGAAGTTTCAGCTTTTGCAATGGGTCATATCACAAGAGTTAAGTTCTCCCAGTCTTGGGCAAACCTACCCATCACTTTGCCTCTGCGAGATCAGCAGCAAAAGTGATTGCACACACGTCTACAAAATCAGTCTACCTATTATCCCTCCCCCTTTGAAGCACAGCAAAAAGCTGGGGCTAGCACAGCCAGTCTGTTGTAATTGAATTTCCCTGCCTCGTGTGTTGTATTTTATCACGCTGGGCTCTTTTGGCTTGCACTGATGACTTGGAGGTATTTGCATTGCACAGAGCTGCTGAGGAGAGGGGTTGAAAAATGGTGTGAAAATGCTGATAAATAGTTCTAAATGAAAGCAATTTTAGCAAGAGAGCCCATAGACAGCCTTAGTCTCCTTTTTGGTGACTATAACACTCCAAAGAGAGAGCTTCCAGCAGCAGCAGACACATAGAGACAGAGCTGTGTCACAGAGCACCTAAGGCTGCAAGAGCCAAGATTGGCTTTTCTTTGCCTGGCTGTTGTTGGAGTCCAGCTGTATCAACTTATTGGCCAGATTAAAGCCCCAAATCTCTTGGGGCTTTGCATACTCATTCATTTTGAGTTGCATACTCATTCCTGGCTTTCTTTTCCTCTGTGAATGGGAAATAGGTGAAGGACATTTGAGATAACAGCACTGGAGGACACAGCTTTTGCTCTTTACACTCATTGACCCATTGGTAAGGGGCATGGCATCTCCTCACAGGTGTAGCTCAGTGCTGGTTCATGAGACAAACATCTTAAGGGCCAGATGACCTCTAGGTATGCTGATTTCTTGGTCTACTTAACTATGCCTGAAGCGTCATTTTGTTCTGAGACTAGAGCAAGGAACTCATAAGAGATGCAGTTAAAGCACCACCATATCAACTAGTCACCGGTGGCTGGAAACAAAGCTTCTTTCCAGGTTGTTATTTTTTAATATTAAGATTGAGACCAGTTTTAAAGCTATTTTGAAAACGTATTTAATACAAGAATAAATGGCTGGTGGTTTTCTATGCTTACACTAATGGAAATAAGAGATGGAAACATGAAGCTAAAAGTACTTTTTTTTTTTTCTTTTTTTTTATTTTTGGTCTACCTCCAAGTATATATGGAAATAGCTCACTTCAGCCCCTTGTACTTAAGGATCCATTTGTGCTGCTGCCTCAGCTCCTCCTGTGGAAGGCAGTGAGTTGAAAGAGTGATTTAGACCCTGTTAATGCAAACAGAAGGAGACAGGCCAGTACTTAGCACGACAGGCTCCTCAGAAAGTTTAGACAGGGAGAAGCTGTTTCTTTTCTCTCTGTCGTTTCCCCTTTGCAGCCTGCAGATGAGCATTTCATAGTAGAATAATTCAAGGAGAAGGAACCCCTAGGTAATTCAGCTCCAGTCATCTGACAGCCCTTAAAGTACCCAGTCTTCATAGAACAGCTATGTATGTACTAGCAGATGCTGTGTATTAGTACATATAACACAAAGGGCATTGTGCAGAATGAGTGACAGTGCATATTCTAAATGTTTTGTACCAGCATTCAAAAGGGGAACCCAGGAAATGCAAAAACAAGTGGAGCTGAATGGTGATGTTGCTGCTTCATTCAATTTGTGTTCTAAAACACTCGATCCCAAACGAATGGGTTAGATGGGAGGCATGGGAGGGTACAGTAAAATGGCTTATCTGAGCAGTGAGCAGACTGACCACTGAATGGTCTGACTTTGAAATGTACTTTAAGTATAAAAGCAAATGGGATTTCAGATCCATAAAACCTGGATTAAAATCTAGTGTAGATGTCATATTTGTCCAAACTGATAATTACATTTAAATTTAGTTTTCAGTTATACATTTCAGTTTTAAGACCTGGAGGCAAGAAATGGCTTTATCTACTAAAGGGAAAATCATCTTTGTGGAGTACACTAGGAAAAAACACTATTCTTTGCTCTACGTGCTATAAATGTATTTTGGGTAAACTTGTGTAATTCATGGACAGAAGTATTTCTGCTGACTTCGCTTTATAGGAGTGAATCTGACCTCAATATTCAAAAACATGTTTTTCAGATGGAACTTGGTCTGTGTTACAGTGTCCATCCTTTGGATGTACTGAAGAAATCACTCCAGCCTTATTCAATAATCTGGGCAGCACATGGACTTCTAATTAGGGTGAGTAACTTCTTTTTTCATCTCCCTGGAAGTTCTGAGGAATAAGATCGTTCTCCTATCTCCAGAAGTAACACTTACTTTTTTTTTTAATCTAACTGGCTACATTAACACAAAGGAAATGGCTGGAGATTCTAGGATAAAACAGTATCTATTGTGTAATTCTTTAGATTAAAGCTGTCAGACAACTAGGTGGATTCAGAAAGTCAAAAGGATAAAAGTCCTGTGACAACAAAAAAATTAGAGGTTTCCAGGTACCCACTTGGGTTATGAGTACACCTATAAAGAAGGGGACTGATCAGCAATGAGAACAACATCTCAGATGAGCTGTGGGGATAAAGTGAGAATTGCAAAATGTCAAGGTTTTAATTTCCTCACAAAGAAAGTTCTTTGCAGAGGAAATTAAAACAAACAGTAGAAATTCTTTACCCATAGAAATAAGGAGAACATAATGAGAGGAGAAATACTGACACCATGGAGGAAGAAAGGGACCAAGTTTAAAAGTAATCTGCATTCATCTTCAAAACAAAATGAATAATTTTCTTTCAATTTCAGTAAGGATGTTGGTAATGACCATAGAATAAAGGCAGGACATGAATGGGAAAGAGTGTATGGACATTTAAATCACTATAGCTGAGCTAGAAGTAAAATTCAAACTGCTTGATATGATGATAATGAGAGAAATGAATTGCTTTCATTTCTGATAACTGAAAGAGCTGTTTTACAGAATGTTGGTTCAGTAGCAGGTTGAGATTATATGATGGAAGAATGGTAAGCATGTGTATTTTAGAAAAATTTGATCACGGCTTTTGTAAATCTATTAGTGTGACCTCTGTAGTATTGAAAAATGACTTTGAATGGTAGAATAATTAAAATAGTGTAAGATGGATCACAACATTTTTTTCTGGGAAAAGACCATGAAAGAATAATGTGGTATCTTGCTTTGAGATGTTAACTAACTTCTATCTATTCGATGTAATTTAGAAGTGTATCCATATAAGCTAGAAACTTTTCATACATGTAGTATGAGAAATACTCATTAAGGCAAAGGTAGGTAAAATGAAGTTAAATTTGACCAGAAGAGTGTTACAAAAAGAGATAACTTCTCCAAGAAGGGAAGTGGGCATGGTTAGCGGTAAAATTCTCCAAGAACAAGTCCCGCCTGATCCAATTTTGCATATTCATTAATCATGCAAATTAGCACAAAATACCAGTGATGAATGATGTTAGAAAAAACTGGTATAAACTGAGTGGAATTTGCTTGTGCCACAGGGCTGATGAGCATTGGACAAATGAACAGAGGAATCTGTGTAGGAAAAACAATGTTTATTAGCCTGAGAAATACCTGGATATGTTAGACAAGCTTAAAAGAGTCCGTTGAGGTATCAGTATGTGGTGGAACTATGGAAAAGGCAAATTTTAAGATGCCTCAGGCAATGTGTGTCTAATAAAGCAAGAGAAATGAAAGATTTTTGTATAAGAGCCTGGTACACAATCATCTGTAATGCTATGTGCAGTTCTAGACATCCGTGTCTAATGTAGACTAATTCAGATAAAAGCAGGTTCAGAGAAGGACTGATGGGATAATCAAGTGGATGGAGAGTCAAAGACTTGCATTTTTAAGACAAGTAAACAATTGCTGTTGCTAAACACAGAGTGTTGAGGGGTATGCAGAGAAGATGAACGGAAGGATTCAAAATGCCAGAGAAAGACATGATTTGTTAAGCTGAAGGATAACATTAATACAATAAGAAATGAATGTCAACTAGCCATGATTAAATTCAAGCTGAAAAATATAAGCAGGCTTCTCAAAGTCAGGAGAGAGAGCTCTTCTGGAAAGCCTTTCAAAGGGAGAGGAGACCTGAGGTTTATCCCACCTAACTATAGACACTAAATGAAGATGCTTACCCCAGGGATTTAGTCGTACTAGACTCCCCTATAATTAATGTGGAGAGCCTCCTCCAGAGTGTGACTTAGATCTTGGGTGCATTGAATCAGCTTAGAGATGTCTTTCCTTACGCTGACCCGAGGTCTAAGGTAACTAGTATCTACTGCTGATTCCTCATTTAGATCCTTATAGTACGATGGGTGAATCTACAAATGGAAAAGCCCAGTTAGTTGTTAGATGAAGAATGATTATTTTAAGGCTATTATATGGAGGGGTTACCTGCAAGAGCAAATACATGGATTTGAAGACTCATTTCTGGTTTAGATCAGTCTGATACTTCAAAGTTCCTACATACTGATATTATCTTAGATACTCTTACAGCCAGCTTTTTCTTGCCTTTAAGGCCCAAAAACATTTCCAAAGGAGGGTTAGGCTGCCAAGGGTACTTCGTTTTACCTGCTTAACTGTGTGCAGCCTCTGGTCTCTGCATCGAATTATAGCATGGTCTCAGGTGTCACTGGAAATCATGAGAAGTTTAATTTTGGGAAGAAAGATGAGTTGTTCGTAGTGCCTGTGGGCAGTAGGTTTTGTCTCTGAGAAGGGGCAGAATTATTGACTTCCAGTCCCTTGAAATTGAGTCTAGATTTATTACAACAAATTTTCTTAATTTTGCGTGGATTTCTGAGCTGTTTATAGCATGGATGAAGCTGTACCAACCTTCTGGCAATAGGCGATTCTATTGACTCTCCATTTTACAGTGTATAGTGGCCTCTCTTATGAGATATAATAGTGTGACCAGATTAGTATCTCTCCTGATGTACACCAGTTGTTATATCCTGATTTTAAAGAAATTACTTTTCATTCTCACTAGCTTAAGAAGATCAAACCTCTGTGACCATGTTTTTCAAAGCACAACATTTAAACACCCCTTTCCAGGCCTCTCACTGATCTCTTTCTCTATTTTATAAAGTGCTACTAATTTGAAGACATTCTAAAGGATGCAGGAAAGAAAGCTGGAAGTGGAGGTTTGAAGGTGGTGAGGCCTCCAGCGAGGGTGAGGAGGAGGAAAGGGAAACTTGATAATGCTGCCCTTCCAGGGATTCAGCCATTAACTGATGCATTATTTTTCTAAGCTCATTAAATAACCCTTAGAATTGTGAAAAGGTCAAGAGAGGGGAAGGAGCTGAAGCTGCCTGTGGATTTCAGTTGTACAGCAATCTCCCAAGCAAGGAGAGGAAGGAAGAGGGGGGCTTGAAGAGGCAAGGAAGGAGGGAAGTGGAAAAGAAGTGTTGTTTTTTTTCTGTTGATCCTTTCACTTAGAACATTTCCACCCCTCTTGCTCTGGAGTCAGTAAAAGGATCTGTCTGAGATGCTGAAAGCTACAGATCAGGCTTTCAGCAAATTTTATCCTTTCGCTTTTGCTTTCTCTCTCTCTCTCTCCCCCCGAATTGCTGCCCCTTGCTCCCCCCAGGTGCATTTCCCAGGCTCACCCCTGTGCTGGGGAGAAAGCAGGTCATGCAGAAAGAAGGCAGCCAAGTGCAGAGACCCAAAGAGAGAAATGATCACAGGGGAAATTACTGGTTGTTTCCTCACTGTTCACCTGCCTTGAGTGGTTCGCTTAATTAACAAAAGCAAGTGTGAGCTGACAGATTTGGCAGGGAACAACAATGCAGTGGGAGGTGATGGAGAGTAGTCTTGCTGGGAAAGTTGTTCCTGATGTATAAATACACCTGATTATTACAGAGTCGCCCATTAATGACACTGTAGTTTATAGCAACATCTCCTGTTCCCAACCCTTGTTTTCATGGGGTTACACAAAGGAGGCAGAGTTTGTCTCTGGGAACTGAAATTCATCTCCCAGAACAGATTTGTTACCATCCATTGAACATTTGAAAACAAAACCACTAAGATCTGTGCCTGGGTTCCTGTGTGCAAGGAAATCAGTTAAAGGTAGATTTTTGTCTTCAAATATAGGAACTGCCTCAGTTTTATTCTTGGACCAGAAGATGGGTCCCAGGGAGCTCTGACTCTGAAAGCCAGCAGACTGTTCAGCTGACAAGAGGCCTGATTCTGGTCTCCTTGACTCTGACAAAGATCAGGTGCTACTCCATCAAGTCAGGAAACTACACTGGTGGAATAGAACCAGAAAGAAACCAGATGAGAAACTAGCCAAGCAGTTGAAAACCAGGACATTTAAACTAAAGTGTATGTTATTTTCCCATGAAATTAGAGGCATTATAGATGGAAACGTAACCCACCATCTAAATATTAATGCTATGTAAAGTTTGGATGTAAACTCTGTAATTTGGGCCAATCTCTAACAGGGAAAGGAATTGAGCTGGCTTTGCTGAGCCAAGGGAGAAACTGCATGCAATCAGGCAAAGCAGACTAATGATCTGCAGCTTTCTCCAGCACTCTCTACCCAATCTGTTTTTCTAGTTTCATAGCTGATAGGAATTTCTGGCAGTCCTTGTCAAAGACTGCATGAAATTTTGCCCCAGGAAAGTCCTCTTATTTGGATCAGATTCTGTGCTGAGTCCCTCATTCGTATCTGCTCCCAGATTTGCTTTGTCTGGAGCTATGGGGAGGCCCTGCAGAAGTAAATTTTTATCCTCTGAGTTTTTCCTACACGCGTCATCTATCCAAATCCCATTGTAATTTCTTATCTGTAGTAGCTGCTCTCTGGTGAAGCCACCTGCTGTTGTTTACTGCAAACAACAAATTGTAGTCATCTACAGATCAGCTCAGACATGGGGTTGATGTCTTGGCAGAGGTAGAGTCACGTCTTTGCTGATCACTAAATGTCCTCCATGGGCTGAGGCAGGAATTATAAGTCTTTTGTTCTGGTTGCTCTAGAAAGCCCCGACCCTCATTAGGAGCACCGTATGTGGGAAGGTCTGAGGTATGAAGACCGTTTGTTACATTTTAATGGATTTGTATTTTAAGCCACATTGCAAGACACAAAGATTTGTCTTTGCAAGTCCTAAACCTGCTGAAGAGATAGCGAGGAAGAAGCACAGAGGCACGAAGTCTTCAAACCCACTGATGCTGTGGGAACCTGGGACGTGAGAAACATGCTTACCTGTTCACAGATCTCTGCCTTAGCAACTGCAGTCAAATTCCCTTGAACAAAGAAAATGTTTCCTTTTAATCGGTGGTTGTTTCTTAACTTGTGAAAGATAAGATGCAGAGCAAAACAAAAGCAAAGAAGAAAGAAAACAAACAAGCAAGACAAGTTTTCAAACTGAACTAATAGAAAAATCAAGGGTAATGCTGCCTGGCTAAATAAGAACAATGAAGTTCACCCCTTTGCAGAGAAATGGATGATATCTTGGGCACTCTTTGTGATGCCAGTATGAGACTAAGGTGAAATGTGAACCTGGTATGTAGGGTAGTCAAGTGTAGGTCTATGATGAATCAGGGAGCAAAAAAGATTGTTTGGGTCCACTACTCAAAGAAACTCTCCAACAAAGGCCATATCCCTTCACTTTTTTGTGCAGTACAGTGAGGCTATCTCTCATCATCAAGTAAACTGCTGCCCCAAACACAGAACATGCCACAGGATTTGATGCAATGTTGCCCCTCTTCTTCAAAAAAATGTTACTCAAAAATTCTGTACAAATACGAATCGAAGAAAATGGATTCTATATGAATAAATACATAGTGTTGTGACATTTAGAAATTTTTGTTTTTTTCCAGAAGCCATGAATATAAAGCACAAATTTCTGTCTTTTGCCTTTAGACAGCTGTGAGAGTGTATATTTGTTTATCTCAGTGCAGAAATTGTGTGAAAGCTCCATTCGTATGGGTCAGAAATAGGACAAGATAGTTTTCTAAGTTCATGGCTGTTCCAGTCTAGGACTGGGTTTTAGTAACTGGTGTTCTAATGCATTAAAGTGAATTCACAATACTGCTAATGGGGTCTCAGCAGTCAGAGAGTTGTCAGTTCTCATATCCAAATGTCACAGTGCTCTATTTTGGCTTTCTTTAGGCTTGTTAATCTTGTCACTTTGCTAAGTGTATATTGGTGTAGCATTTGGATTCTGAAAGTGCAAATCCCACCAGTAATTTCATTCAGTTCCACAAAACACTTTTGCATTTGGTAGCCCGTGGGTAAGAGTTGTTCTGATGCTGTCTGTGTCCAGTGAAGGCTTGATCTTTGCTGTGTCTTGGTCCTGAACTGGGGAAACACAGGCAAATAAGCCAGGTCTCTGGTGCTCTGTGGCCAGGTCCTGGCCCAGATGGCCATAAGGCCAAGACCCTAAAGTGTTAGCATTTTGAGCCACATGTGCAGCAAGGATAGATGAAGATAACACAGGGAAGATTCGTCACTTGACCCTGACAGAGGATGTATTTCTGTCCATAGGAATCCCAGAAAGTGGCAAACATGAATTTATACATCACAAGTTTACACCGCGACTCATCAGCACTGAAAATTATGTCCCGGATTGTAAGAACATAGAGCAGAGAAAGGGCGCTCAATTCTTACAGATAGTTTGAGATTAAGGTCAATGGGATTAGGGTGTTCATCTTTACTAGGCATGGTTGAAAATCCCAGCTTGCGCTGCTTGCTTCTGAGTTCACAAAGAGCAGAGGAGTGATGTCTCAATGTTAGGATGTGTATTCCCCCACCTACAAGTGTGTGAGGACACACGTAGCCAAGCAGCGCATCTGTAAAGCAGGGGAAGTATTTGGCATGCATTTCCCTTGGGATTAGCACTTCAGCAAAGTAGTGTGTTGAGTCAGAGTAACACATCTTTATTTACCGAGCAGATTTTGCATGTTTGGTTGTGTGAGTGAAAGTACAAGACAAGAGACGAGCTTTTCTGGAATTGGAACAGTTTCTTTGTCAGCACTATGGCTCCTCCATTTAATTCCATAAATCTGCTGTAATCAGAGTGGCTTCACCCATCAGCTCAGCTGAGAGAGAGAGCATGGGAGGGAGGAAGCATCCCTTACTTTGCAGCTCTCTGTGTTCTTAGGCATTGCATCAAAGTGGCATGGAGCCTCCTGGGAAAGGGATTTGCTATAACTCATGTCAGTCCCAGCCACATTATGTTTATGGATATGATAGACTGAACACTGAAATTACCATTTGCACAAATGATCGCACAATTCCTTCAGGCCTACTGTGTCCCTTTAATAGTCCAATCTTTCAATAATGAAGTGGAGATCAGTCAGGACTCTCTGGAAATCCCATCTTTTTCTTTCCTTTCTCTTTTTTTTCCTCCTCCTTTTTTGGGGCCTTTTTATTGCGCACATTATTTTCACTCTTTCTCTGAGCCAGATCCATTTACCAAGTGGTTTTAAGGGAGATCAGAAATGAGATTCTCAATATTCTGTTAATACCCCAGAAGTAGCAACCTGGCAGACAATTCATAGCTGCTTGGGGCAATGAGTCATGCAGAACTCAGAAGTTCGGCAACTACACACAGGGAAGAGGGGTGCTCTTCATGACGCCTCAGAAACAAATAGAGTGTGGGAAAGTTACCTTAGAAAGCAGAAGCAGGCTTTCCTTCCTTTACTTAATACTAGTCTTGCATGCCCTGCTCCATCTCCTTTCAGTTTCTACTCAGTTCCATGATACCTCCTGCGATTAATATACAGGGCCAAACAGTTGCCTGCCAATGCTAAAACCAAGCAATGGATTAATTGTGATTAAATGTAATTAAATGAAGACCTGGACCAAGTTCTAAGCAAAATCAAGGAGGCTTGACCCTCTTAATTTTGTCTTCGTAGATAGTTCTACTACAGTTTTATTCACCCATTTCTCAGGAAAATATCTCTGTGAGAAAAAATAGGACTTTTCGTGAAGTGAGTTTTTAAAGACTCAGCCATAGCTAAAAGGTGTAAGGGAGACTTGATATAAGAAGTGGAATGTGCAGAAGAGGTTAGAATATAGTTTTAGCTCGGTCTAAAAAAGAAGTAGTAGAGGTGAATAAATCTGATCTTTCAGGACAGACATCAAAGTACTGACGATGGTGCTTGACATGGGGCATGGTCTAGAAAGGTGATGGGAATGGGACACCTGCTGACAATAACAGAAGTTGTTGCCAGTTATATGTAGCTAGTAGTCTGGGGAATTGGGAGCAATGAAGAGATTGTGCCCTAGAAAGGAATCATGCTATGTATCATGTATCCTTGTTTGGACTGCAGCCCACAGTGGCAGAGCCAGCTGCTGAGGTGATGTCAGTCTATAAAGCTCCATGAACATCAGTGGACTGGACTCTCAGGTGCTGTAAATAGTGGGGTTTGATGGAGCTGTACCAACATATACCAATGAGAAGCCTCAGTCTTGCTTTTTTACCTTGTATGCACGCATTTGTTGATTTCTGCATCTCACTCCTTAGCATCTCATTCTGTCCCCTCGTTCCTCCAGTTTTCTCCTTCATTCTCCCTCTGTTGCCTGTAGTGCTTTTCTCTGTCTCCCTCTTTTCTCCTACAATCTTCCTTTCTATTTTCTTTAGCATATATTTATCTTTTCTTTCTCTTTTCTTTTTCGCTTCCTTCACGCTAGTAGGCATCTAATACTGTTTTCAACTAAAACATGTATGTGATCGTGCTGATGGGAGATAATGTTCTGGACATAAAACCCACCAAAGACTCTGGTAAAAACCATTAGATTCCTGTGTGAACACGGTCCCACTCAGACCCCTAGCTGAGAGCACCAAAGTTTCTGTAATAGTGTTGTGTTCAGGAGCATATTCTGCCTGGAAATCAGTTTGCCGAGTCCTTCTCTGCAAGGCTCTGCAAAATGCGAGAAGCAGCTGCAGAAATTGCTAAGGCATACTCAGAATTTCAGCAGTCTCTCGGTGGGAGATTCCACTCCTAAGCTGGAAGCACCCGTCTCCCGTCTGCCTTTCCAGTGGTGGGAAGCTGCCGATCTATTTGTTTTTAATTATTTCCCCTGTTGCATTCATTCTGTTTTCTTGCTTACGTTAACACAGCTCTTCTTACTGCCTGCGCTCAGCTGCCTATTTGTCATTTCTGCCGTTTGATGTGTCGTGGTAATCTATGTGCACCCAGCCTGCTGTGCATCGATATTTACTAATGGAGCTTCTTGTATGCAAAGGCTGTTTGCAATAAAAAGATAATGAAAAAACTCCTTGACCCTGGCCAAGCAGTTAGAAGAAATCACAGCTATCGACACTGGTATATCCACCATCTCTCCACAGCACAGGGAGGAAAGAGCCTATAGAGGAAGGGGAGGAGGGAATTTGAAAGAAGGGAAATAGGGACTTGGGGAACATGTAGAGGAAAGGAGGAGGAGGAAAAACACAGGAGAAACAGTAAGCAAACTGGGAGGTGCGAGAGAGAGAGAAGTCATTACAAGGAAGAGAAGATGCACAAATGGAGAACAAAGTATAGTAGGGGAAAAGGGTCAAAAGCCAGGAAAGAGAGAGAGAGACTGGAAAACAGTGCAAAGAGAAAGATTAATGGTGTGGAGAGGCAGGAGAAAAGGCAGAGACAAAGGAAGAAATACTAATGCAGTAAATTATGGAGAGTAAGAGCCCAGTTGGCTGTAGAGTAAATGGGTATTACTCTGTGCAGAATCAATAGATGATTAGCACTGAAGACACAGTCAGTGGCCATGAGTGGAGCCAGGCTGCTTTACACCACCTGTGCATACAATTCGTTAACTTCCAAAGAGAGCTTTTGATTTACAGCAGTTGAGGATTTGTCTCCCTGACTAAATTTCTGTGCCATAAAGAATATGCAACATCACCTCTACTTAGAACACAACTCCTTGTTACACCCAGGTCTTGAGGCTGCAGCTTATCTGCAGGTGGAAGTTCATGTTAATCATAGAATAGTTTGGGTTGGAAGGGACATTTAAAGGTCATCTAGTCCAACCCCTCTGCAATAAGCAGGGCTATCTTCAACTACATCAGGTTGCTCAGAGCCCTGTCCAACCTGACTTTGAAAGTGTCCAGGGATGGGACATCGACCACCTTTCTGGGCAACCTGTTCCAGGGTTTCACCACCTTCATCGTAGATGATTTCTTCCTTATATCTAGTTGAAATCTAACCTCTTTTCGTTTAAAACCATACCGCTTGTCCAACAGCAACAGGCCCTGCTAAAAAAGTTTGTCCTCATCTTTCTTACAAGCCCCCTTGAAGCCCTGGCAGGTCTCAGTCAGGTCTCCCCGCAGCCTTCTCCTCCCCAGGATGAGCAGCCCCAGCTCTCCCAGCCTTTCCTCCCAGCAGAGTGGTTCCAGCCCTCGGATCATTGCTGGGGCCTCCTCTGGCCCGGCTCCCACAGCTCCAGCTCTGTCCTGTGCTGAGGGCTCCAGAGCTGGACGCAGGACTCCCAGGGGGGTCTCACCAGAATGGAGCAGAGGGGCAGAATTAGTCTCTGCCTCTTCATTGTCACACTGTCTCTTTAGGCTATGGCTGAGCCATCTGAGGATTTCCAACCAAGACCCTGTGAAATTACCTGCGGAGACAATAGCAAGTGTGTGTGAGAGCAGGCCTCAGTGTGAATTGGACCTCCCTGGTTCCCCCTTGAAGCTTTTAAACTGATGGAAAGGGGTTTTTGTCTTCCAGCCCTGTCACGTCAGAGGTTCCTGCCTCTGTTGTTAGTGAATCCACTTTATCAGTGGGAAATCTGGTTCACACAAAGTTGTTTTTTGTTTCGAGAAACTCAATGCCTGACAGGCTTGTCCTGTCAAGAGGGTCCCCGTTTCTGTCTTGAAGACCAGAAGCACTTTACAGGATGTATCTTGCAGTAAGATCCTTATTGACTTTCAAGGCTTTTGTGGTATCAAGCAACAGTGGTATCAGTAGATGTCTTCATACTTGCAAATTGACCAAAAGAAGACATTGAGACTTTTTTTTTTTTTTTTAAATCTGGAGTAGTCCAGGTTTTGGGAAAGAAATGAGCTTCTCTGAAAGCTGAATGCAAGATGCAGGTGTGAAAGCCAAACGTGATGGTATCTGCGGGCTTATTGCTGGGTCCAGGGAGTTTTGGCTCACTAGACTCTGGCAAACAGGCCAGACTAACCTCATTAATTGCAACCAAAAGCCTGTCACAAAGCTGTGTTGTGATTCCTTGAGGCAGAGGGAAACAAAGCCCCTGTCTGGAGAACTGCCACCCAGAGCAGCATGAACATGGGGAGCACAGGCAATGAATTCAACAGCGGTGATCAAGAAACCCTGATGGCAGCAGGAAGGTATTTTTCCACTGGTGCAGGATCACCAGTGCTGAGCATACAGCTCCTGCCCTGCCCAGCTGCTCCTTGCAGCCCACCGTGACGCAAAACCAAATCATCACAGGGACAAACCAATACCCCGGGTCATCTGCACGGCAGCAACTTGCCTCTTAGGACTGGCAACTAAACTTTGGAGGAGAGCGCATCTCCCCTCTCAGTTGTCCCTCCCATGGCTGTCAGCTAAGATCTGCAGGGTTTGCCCACTCCTACCTGCAGTGAAATAAAATGGGATCTGCTCAATGCAGCAAATTAAGCGAAACAGGTTAAATTCCGTGCATAAAATCTTTATTATAGCTCAGAAGTAGTGGGGATACCTGTGCCTCCTCAACTGGTGGTGACACTGGCTGCCCAGCCCTCACCATGCCACCTTGCCTTTCTGCAGTTGCTGGGAGTTTCTGGGGTGCAGACAGCAGCCAAAGGCACTGCTTGTATCAAGTGATGTCTGTTTATTTGGAGCTTTGGTGGCTGCGAAAATGCGAGCAGAGCCTTTGCGAAGGGGCTGGCTGGGAGCGGTGAGTGCAGCCACCTGGGGCTGAGACACATCACCTACTCCTGGGTAGTGGCGTAAATGCGTAAGGGGTGCTGTGGTAAATTGTACAACAAAAACAAATTAAATCTGAGTGCCTAAAGCAAAGCACTTAAAACCATAGTTAATGGCCTGATTCCCAGAAGAGCATAGTCCTTGGACCCAAAAGACTTACTCCGGCACATGACTGTGGCCTTTAGTGTATTTTTATGCATTTTAAGATGAAGTATTTTAGGATAAGTTTCCCAGTGGCTTTGCTAATTTAATTTAGACAGGAGGCAGACTTGTGGATCTGTGAACTCACTGGAAGTCAACTGTACTTTATAGTCGGTGAACCTGGCTGTTAATTACCACGAAGAGGAACAGCAGCCAATTCGTACCACGTCCTCCTGGCAGTGAGTGGCAGCGGGGATTGCTCACTGCGTCCCTGCACAAAGACGTCCTGAGTGAAAGGAAAGGTGCTCTCCTCTTAGCGTGTAGCCATCTGAGGACTGCATTTTGTTGGCAATTGGTAATCTTTCTGCAGGATTTCACAGGAGCAGCAGGAACAGGGCTGAGCTGAAGAGGATTAGCAGGAGTAATTTCCAGGCTGGGATGTTATTCAAAGATATTCCTGACACGGGCTAAGACACGCTGATCTGTGGGTTTCAAAGAGTCTCCAATACAAAAGCAATTCTCCAGGACCCAGTCCAGACCAAGGGAACTGCAGTGTCTGTTCCCTGTTACTCATCTTTAAATAGCCAAGGGTTTTTTAAAACTACTTTTTTCCCCCATTGTTTAAATGTTATTAACCTGAGCAGCTTGCTCTTGGAAGCTAAAGGGTTTTTTACAAGGTTTCACAAGATGAAGTCAATTGCAATGAAATGTTTGATGGAGAATAGTTAAAATGAGTTGTTTTGACTTCCTATTTCATTTTGGTAATGACAAAATGTTTTGTTTTGAGAACAGAACAGAAAAACACTTGGTTTCCACATTTTTTTCCAAGCTAATTTGTATGGATTTTGTATTGCATTAAGGCATTAATTTTAAATAGCTTGTAGTAGCATAGAGTGCTTCACATTATGGCATTTTGATGTCTCCTTTTTTTTTTCTTTTTTACACAATTTCTCTTCTGTGGGAAGGTTCGAGAACCTAGGCTGCTGCTTCCAATTCAGATGAGGTATTTCCTGTAAAAATGGAAGCTCACTTTTCTAACTACAGCTGCTACCCCAACCAACTCCTCCTTTCCCTTCTCAATCACCATCCTTCTTCCCTCTGTCTGTCTTTAGCACTCCTTCCTCATTCTTCTTCTCTCCTTCCTATCCTTTGTATACTCTTTAAAAATCGTGGGTGTTAAAGGAAAAGTGAAGGTTTAGATGTAAACCACAATGTAGCAGGAAGGGACGAAACAGGGCTGTGGTCTCATCAGGGCTAGATTTTGTTCCAGTGCATTAAACTTTCGTCCCCATAGTCCATACATATGCACACACACACACATTATGTGTATTCATATAAAAACATCCACTCATGTCTGCAATATCTTTGTTCTCTTCTGTTGCCTCTATTTATCTCTGTGATCATGTCACCCACAACAGAGAATGGGTGGAAATGGAATATGTGAGTGTAAAGAGGGACAGAGGGCAGATGAAGTGAAATAGGAAGCTGAAAGGACAAAAACCAGAATCTCCTCTGAAGGGCTGAGAGAAGTGTAGTAGATGTGTGTACATAGTGGGGGAGCGGGGCTGCAGGTTCCAGAAGAGATGCTGCTGGTGATGACAAAGGAATTACAGTGGCAGCTTTGTTTTCTCCCTTCTACACCCCCCCTCTGGCAGACTTGATGACAATTTCATTTCGGCTAAATTCCTCCATGTCGTACATCTCATTTTTTCCACCTCATTTTCTCTCACCTCTCTTATTTCCATTCCATTACACACTGCCTCTCCATCTCTGCAAGACCCCTTCCCACCCTCCCGACAGCTCCATTTTCTCCCCAGCCACCGACCACGCGCAGGCGGTGCAGGCACCCTTGCACACCTCATTCTCTCTCCACTGCAGAGCTGATAGCTCCAGCCGCCTCTCCCTCGCTGCTCTCACGACGTGGTGTCTCATGTTTGCCAACAGTCAGAGGGACCACATGGGTCCAGGGAAAATAAGAAATGGGGTAAGGAGGAAAAGCGTAAGTGTGTTGGGAGACAAACTGCATAGGAGAGAGCTTAGACGCGTTGTTTAAGTATGTTGAACAAAGTTTAAATATAAAGTCGATGAAAATTTATGAAAACTAGGCTAGATTCGATTAGCCTAGAAGTGAAGCAGTAGGGGGCAGAGACGAAGAGGAGGGAGAGGGACTAGCAGGGAAGAGAACGGTTCTCCATTTCTTACAAGTATCATCTGTGCAGTCACTCAGCCCTTCATATCTCGATATGCTGTTTCTGGGGGCAGCAGAACCTTCGTGAGAGGGATGTTTTAAACAAAACCTTTTATGTTGATGAAACACAGATTTCACAGGGCTCTCGCATTTGCAAGGTTGCCTTACCTTTGCAAGTCAAAAGGTGGAAAAAAATCCTAACGCTTCCATCTATCTATTACTTAGGGGAGAGGGCACCTGGAAAACTTCTCTGGCTGTGTAGCTAAAAAGGACTGCAACAAATTTCTCCCCCAGATGGATTGTTTACACTTTTCTCCACAAATACATTAGACAGCTATTTGAAAACAGTAAAATTCAAACATAAACAAACACACATATAAATGTAAATATAGATATATACACACACAGTGTATGTTTATTCAAAGTGTAAATTCTGTGTTTGTGAGCTTCCAGTGAATTCATTACTCGCACTGATGCAGCTGGGAGCCCTATAACCTGGCATAGTTCATAAGATTTCATCTAGGAGAACCTACCCTTGCCAGTAACCTGGGAGCTGATAGTACTTTATAAAATTTAAACTACTCAGGCCCATTCCATACCCTGACTGTGGACCCTTCAGTTGTGGTGAAAGGGTCAAATACCTTTGCTCGTGCGATAGCCACTCCAAAGACCTTGTAAGTGTCTCCTATCCCTCACTAGCAACCATGGCAGTCGGGCAGCTGCGCTTCATTTCCTGCAGAATTTCAGCTGCTTCGGTATTTATCAAGAGCATCTGTTAAACAATCTGGAGGGAGCAGTAATGGTGCTATTAGTGTGTGTGTGAGGAGGGAGGTTCTCAGCAGCACAGAGACCAGAAGAGATGAGTCTGTGTGTTGCATGTTTGGGGGTGTCGTGACCTTGACTTCTTGTTGATGAGTGATGCTGTGTGTCTTGGAGCAGAAATGAGGGTGATAATGTTTCTTTGAATAGATGTGTTCTGGTCACCGGGGTTGGAGAGGGATGAAGAGGCTGGATCATTAGAGAGACAGAAAAAATCAGCATCTCAGCGTTGAGTTCTTACAGAGGTACTGCCCCTGAGTGTAGCAAAAAAACACAGGAAAAAACATGCAGGAGTGTACATCCCCTTTCCCCTAAAGGTCATCTTTCATATGGAGCCTTTTTTGCCCCCATGACCCACTGTTGGTACGTTTGGGCTCCATAGAGGGTGACTGATAGTGTGCACAAGAAACTGAAATCTATGGAGATTATTAGTAACGTGCACAGAATGCAAATCCCTTTGCAAATAGAGCAGCTCAGCTGGACCTGCAATGCCCCTGACATTCACCTGCTGGGCCCTAACCCTACTTTTAAGTTTACAGCCACAGCCTCCATGACCTTCCCGAATTGCCAGTAGCTTCCTGCAAAACCAACATCAAAAAATCCAGTGCCTCTAGTTTTCTGTTTGGGTTGATGCACTCTGCAAGGTGTAGTGGCACAGTGACTGCTGTGTAAGAATCCTCTTTGCCCAGCCGTCACTACACAAAGTACTAAGACACCAGATCCTCTGTCTTTACCTAGAATTGCAGCCCTGATGTGAACATACGGTGCATACTGATTGTTGAATGGTGTCCAGAGTCCACCACCTGCGGTTCCACTCCCTCTCTGAAATGGATCTTGGTCCTAACAACAGTCAAAGTTTTGCCTATGGCAGATTTTTTCTTTCTTTTTTTGATTTACGCATCTGCACGCGTATGTAGTCCTAATTCATTTCTTCAGTGGCCCTTCAGCTGTTGTCTTTTTGCTTGTCAGGGTGCTTTTTAAATTTTTTTTCCCCTTATAAATATATAAAAAGTTTAATGAAGAAATAATGATATTTTCTCATGTCACTGACTATTTTTTCTGTCATCTTTGATGTGCTTGTAATGTGGGTGGACATATTATTTATGACCAGGGAAATTAAATATTATTTCGCTTTTTTCTAATGCAATCTGTGTCATCTTACAGTTCCCAATTTCTTTCCATTAAAGTTATTGTCTTTGCTGTTCCACTCGACCGTTTGCTGTTGGTTTTGTAACAGCGCTTCCAGAAGATGCAGAAAAACATAATGGAGAAAAGAAATGGCATAATTTGTAGGAGATACTTTTCTCATCTCATTTAAATGAAGACAGTTTGTTCCTGAGTGTCAAAAACATCAAGAGCAACAAAAATATGGAAACTGGTAATTTCTTGCACTAGGAATATTTCCAAAGGTTTGGAGATTCTGTCTGATTCTAGCAGCTACTAAAGATGTGTCCAAGCCAAAGTTCCAGCATAAAATAACTTAAAACCTCAAATGCTTAAAATCTGGGTCTGAATTTTTTAAGTCTTTGACCCCAAATGCTTCTCTCATCTACTGCCAGAGTGTCCTCAAAACTGGAACAGGAATCACAATCCCTAACATCTTCCGTTATAAATCTGGTGTTAGAGAGTCAAAATAGACTGGGACTAGGTGATTGTGCAGTGTGTATGACACAGTCTTTCCCATTTGATCTCTGCTTTTGCATTTTCTGGTCCTTCCATAACAGATGGCATGAGCTGAGACCATGAGACCGGACCCTTTGTGTTTCCAGCATCTGTCTCACCCATAAGGGTCTCATCAGAAGCTCTTGGGAGGGATTTTTCTCACTCAGGAGAGGTGGGATTAACCCTCTATGCTGAACTCCTCACCTGTTTTGTTTTTTTTTTAACCAGGGAAGGCAGATCAACACCTCTAGAGTTGATTCATCTCTTCCCTCTGCATTAGTAACTTCTTTTATAATGGGTGGAATTGTCTTTCATGGGTGATGATTCCTCCATGGACTACAGAGGAAGCCCAGACAGCTAGCTGAGTCTTGTCAATCAACTCTAAGGTGTATGGACTAATGGGGGAGAAATCCCATCCATTCTTTCCATCTGTCCTATTCCTATTTTCAGCCACAATAGCTAAAACACTAGTCTCCTGTAGGAATCAGAGGTGAAGGCTAGCAGCCTTGAATGTTGGAGAAATAAAAAGCACCTGACTAGTTTTATCCCACAATATTCTTTCCCCATAGCTCATGTCTTTTCATATTTCTTCCCGGTTATTCCTCGTGCTGCCTCTGTATTCAGTAGTGTATTCCACAGAGGAATTTTCTCCTGCTTTATTTTCAGTGTCATGGCTTTGTTTCATGGCTCCTAGTTCCTTGTATCGAAGTCAAACCCAAATAGCCTTATATCACCTTTCTTCTCTTTTTCCCTTTTCTTTTTTTCCCTCCTCAACATCTCAGCAAGGCTGCCTGCTAATCTCTTCTTTTGGAAAGATTAGAAACCTAGTTTTTCTTTGACCTTTCTGAACAATCAGGATCTCAGAGTCCCCAAGATGGGTCCCCCTTCTCTCATCTTCTGGGCTGCTGACAATGATTAGGCAGGACAAAGGATGTGTTCAGAGCTATGGAGTTTCAGTCTGTCCGCAGGGAGTACCTGAAAATAAAAGCAAGAAGAGGGAGAAAGCTCCAGCAAAAAGAAAGTTTTGACCTTTAGAAAACATCCTTAGCTGGTGCTTTCTTACCTTTCCAAATATACATAACTAAGATTTGCAAAAATAAGTCTCTGAGTGCAGACACCTGCCTCTAGACTAATTCCCCAGAGGACTGCTCCCGCAGCTTGTTCCACTGAAATGAACACTCAGGACTTTTGGAAATGAGGTCATAAACAAATGTAATTTTAAACTATTATTTTTGCTTATGATAGATCTAGCCATCTATCCATCCGTGTGGTATGATCTTTACAAGTTTTTCTTCAGATTTATATTACCCCTGTACAGCAGCTTAGAGCTAGAGATGACGGATACTTCTACCACTCATGATCAATCTAGCAACTGAGCTGTGGCTCTTCTAGGTGCAATTTCTTTACCAACTCCTGTTTCCAGCAGTTGCTCACCTGCTGCTCACCTTTCCCAAGGATAAAGAACAAACGATGCTCATGCAGGGCCAGGTGAACTAGCAGCAGGTGAATTACCAGGACCTGAAAAGCTTTCCCATCCAGCCCAAGGATTCACAGTGCAGTGGTTTGTTGCTGTGGACTCAGAGGAGTGGTGTTTATGCAAGAACCCTATGTTTCTCACATGCTCATGTCATCTTGTATAGGCCAAACAACTGACCAAACAAATCAAGAACTAGTTTGTAATATTATCCTTCCTTACTCCTACTCCTCTTGTCCACTGAACAGAGGAGGAAACTAAAGCGCAGACAAATCGCATGACAAGACCGTGACCATAGGTTATCTTAAACAGATCAGATGGTAGATGGATATGTACAGAGATGATGGTTGCATACATAGTTACATTCACACATGTATATACGATGGGGTGTCCATGTGGACAGAGAGAGAGAAAGGGAGATTTAGGCTTCTCACACAACTGTTTTCTGCTTCTTTAGAGCATTTCTGCCAAGTGGCTGCAAGGGAAGCGAAGGCAAGGAGGGGAATCATTAAGAGAAAGTTAAGAAAAGGGAAAAAAAAAGAGATTTTTTTTTTCAAATGGACTAAAGTATGAAGAATGGCCTTTGTGAACAATTCAGTCATTTATCATTATTTCTTTGGCATTGCATGAATTATAAATTCCAGACTATAATGGAGTAATATCTCATCTCCTTTCCCCCTCAGTGGGCATGGGATGAATGACCAGGTGAGCTGCACTTGGACCAGAAACATTCTCCAGAAGAGTCACTGATCACCTCAAACTTCTCTCCTGAATTTCTTTTCAGTAAGTGCATGTTGATCTTTTATCAGTCTTTTCCAGATGTTTAAATTTAATGAGAACTTAGAAAATAGCTTTTGTCTTTTTGAAGAAAGCTTCAAAAGTGTTTTATTTTTTCTTATTTTTTTTTTCCTGTCAAAAAATAGAAAAGTTGAGGGGTAGAGAAACATAGAAAAGGAGAGCTGAAGCCTGGTAATATGGCTTTGCAATTTATCCAAAGACTAAGGGAGAAGTGTGGACACAAACTCTGTTACAGTAGCTCAGCTGATGGGTGACAGCATACTAAACTGGCATAACTTTACCAACATTCTCTTGGGTGTTTTTGTTCTTGCGTAGACACACAAAGCTGCCTATAAAAGAATGGCTTCATAGCCATGATGTAAATGGGTTTTGCCCCCTTCAAAACTGGTATTTCAGTTCAGAGAGCTCTGAATTTTGGAGTATTCCTGTTGTACCCACAGGAGAAGAGTCGACTCAAATGCGCTAACAGGGTTAAAAAAAGAAAAATAGTCCTCCTGCAAGAGATTCAAGAAGCTGTGAAATCTGGTTTAAGTGGTAGATAGTGTAGTGTTTACTTAGCAGACTATCAGGATCTATCAGAAACTAACAGTAGCCATAAACATCAATGGATCAGCTTCCATCCATTTTGATTTCCAGTTACATTACACTTTGGCTGTGTCACAGCCAAAATAAAAGGTCCTAAATAGAATAGCTATTATTGAGATATTATTAATTTGGTGGAAACTTTTTTCAATTTTCTTTGTTACATGTTTATTTCTGTACCTCTCCGCTACTCACACGCAAGTTTCCCTCCCTCTTCAATAGCAGCTTACTGCTGCTCCAAACTGACCTGCTAGGGAGATGGAGCCCTGAAAACCTGGAGATTTTGGGAACAGAGATCTCTGATGCAGTGCATATGAAAAGGAACATCCTGTCTTAAGAAGAAAATTCCATAGTGTACCATTAGGAATGGCTGTAGAATTATATTTTCCTCTGAGAAATACAATAAGCCTGATTCTCAGTTATGTCATCCTTTTACTTGGAGCAAGGAAAAAGGTGCATAGAGGAGGAAAGTAGGCTAGGAGCCTTAACCCAGCTTTGTGATCCTTGAACCTTAGGGCTTTAAAGCAGCCTAGCATCTGCATTTGAAGAGGTCGTTCTACTCAACCTTTGTTTCTTAAGTACGTTGCATTTACACAGACCTCCTGAGCACATCCACATAAATGCTGATAAAAGGCTAGCAGCAACAGAGAGATTATTTTGTTTGACTTTGAGGTTTCTCCAATAAATACACCTAAATCTAAATCCTGCCCTTTCAAAAGTCAAAGGGTTAAAACTTTTCATCAAGGTGAGGTATTCCCCAAGCAATCTGCATTGAGGGCTCTCTGAAGCAAGAGAACGTTTTTGACCTAGGCACCGCTAACTTCCTTGCTTCTGAGAAGTTCTGGCTGCTGATAAACCTTTGTCCTTTTTCTTTGATTATCTTTACTCCGGCTAGAAAGTCTATTTTGTTTCGTGCTGGGGTCTGGCCAAGGAAGTATTTCTATTAACCTGGAGCAGCTGGGGAGTAGCTGGTGCTTACTGTCAGAGGATTGCAGGCCGGAGTATCCTGTAACACTAATATTTTTTTCTCTCAAAGCCCCAGTTTAAAAAGGAGATCCATATTCCTTCTGCGGTTATTTTGCTAGCCTTGAGGATGGCAGAGTTGTGTGGGCAGGATGTCGTTAGCTTAAAGATGGCAGTCATTACAATTTCCGTCTAAAATGTGCTTTCACAGTCTCCATGTCTGTCATCTTTGCTGTGAGCTGTAATTTATCCATTCCTAGAGTGGGAATATACTCCTGCTACTTTCATTACCCATTTGACTTTAATTAAAAAATCTGTAACACCTCCTGTCTTGGAAGGCTTTGAATTTGGTATCCTAATGTCAGGGGCCCTTGTAACTAAAGGGAATGGCAGTCAGCCGTAAGAGCAGCAATTTCCATGCTAAGACTCGATGGGCTACGCTGCAGCAGTGTGCTGCAACGCTCTCATTCGCATTCATCTGGAGCCACCTGTGAGTCCCTGGATCTTCTGCATGTCTTCAGCCTTAAAGGAGGAAAGAGAGCCTGCTTTCACTCCCTGTTGCTTTCTGCTCAGTTATGGCATTTATTCTAAGCTTTCCCGCCCCAAGGCTGTGGAGACTTGCTGAGTGCAATAGCCTTATTACCAGAGTACCACAGCAAAAAAAATCTCTCTCCATCTATGCCTTTTGCCCAGGTCTGTGACATTCCTCTGTATCTCACAGGTGTAAAATGAGTACCAAACATGCACAGCGAATGTTAAAACGCTGTGTCCCCCAAGGCAAACTCTGTACTGACTAATCCCTAGGAGACTCTGGGATTTTAAAATTGGTATATTTTCTACTTTCTGTTATCTCTACTCCCTCTGAGCCTTTTGCTGTGTATTTACTGTCCCTTTACCCCTTTTGCTGTGCTAGCTCCCCACTCTGCATAGCCAGTGCCCTCAGCCAGCAGCACTTTATCTGCTTCCAATGTAGCGTGTCCTAGAAAGAATTATAGCATTGCCTTTCTCTCGACAGCTAGGTCATCTCTCAGTAACATACAATAAGCTGTACTTGGGCCAAAGGAAATGGGTTTAGCCTGGCGGGTAATTAATTTTCTCAGGGTTCAGTTTTCCACACTGAAATTGGTCTCCGTCTGATCAATTAGAAGAACATTTCACAAATGAAACTCATTATGAATCATGGGTTTCAGCTCAGTTGTGGAAAACCAGATACATTACTGTTGGACCAAAAAGTAGAGGGAAGCTTCAGCCCATTTATCCCAGCTGCTGCTGAGAAGTGAAAACAACACACACGCATCCTCGGTCCTTCAAGGAGAAAAAGGTGCTGAGACTCAACCAGATCAGAGTGTGGTTGTGAAAATGGTCTTCAAATCTCCTAATCAGTTGTCTCCCCAGACATTGAAGCTTATCCACTGGCCTAATGCTGTCCTGGGACCACCCTTCTGAGCACTGGCATAGCTTAACGCTGGCAGATCCTGTTTCTTTTTGTCTCCAGACATGCAAATAAAAAATGGAAAAGAGTTTTAGGATGAGATGTCTTTAATTCAGGTGTAATGGTTTTGGACAACCAAAGGAATGATCTCAGAAAGTTAAGGTCTCTGTACCACAGTCAGCTTCTCCTTCCTATTCTCCTCTGCAGGTAATAGTCACAGAAATTATGGCAGCCTTTCCAGTTGCAATTTTCTTTTTAAGAGAACAACAAATTTCCATTTCAGTCAAGAGCAAGTATACAGGGTCCGTACCACACAGTGGGAACAGATACTCTCTTAAAGAAGGAGAACACTTTCCACTCTTCCTGCTCTTCTTTCTGCCTGAAGTACCCCCCGACACGGAGCAGAACAGTTAGTTGGTTCAGATGGCACCCAGTTTAAACAGAAATGTTGCTACTGTGTCTTTAAAACATGCCCAATATTTTACTTTAAAGGAAATAAATAACTTTGTATTCAAATGAAATTTTGCTGAGAACCTTTTTTTTCTACTGAAAAAGGCATGACACTAAACTTTACAGTCATCTCAAGCTTTGAATAGTTTTTCATTTGTGTCAGATTAGCTAAGTTAAAATTCCCTCTCACGGACTCGGCATTTAGATGTATTATACTAGAAGTAGCTTAATAACTTTCACTTAAAAAAAAAAAAGAAAAAAAAAAAGAAAAAAAAAAAAAAAAAAAAAAAAAAAA